>CAACWN010000088.1_pt1 | contig 32840 bp, 31 predicted proteins | sample 2275671 | NCBI WGS metagenome assembly CAACWN01 (sample SAMEA5312464, study PRJEB27640) | indoor metagenome | biome: indoor environment; feature: controlled; material: polymer furnished wood metals | place: Austria | collected 2011-04-21 | reverse complement strand
TAAATTATTAAGTGTAGATTTCTGATAATTCGAGAACATCTTTAATTATGGGTATGGACTTTTGTTGAACAGACTTTACATCCCAACTGACACTCCCATTTTCAAAATTGTACTCAAAATCAACACAACCGATTTGTGCGAATTTGCATCTATGTCGTGCCTTTCTTAGGATGTCACCTAAACTTGAGTTGGTTTTGAGCTTAAAGGATGCTTTTGATATATAAAAACTTGCTTCATTTAATGCATCAATAAAAAAAGTAACTCCATCACTGCTTATCATGATTGCTTTGATGTTTAGTTTACTAAACCATTCATAGTTACTTGGTTGAGCAAGTATAGCAAAATGCTCCTTATGTATTTTACTCAAGGAAAATCCGAATTCAGAACTGTGTTGTTGAGTTAGAACTATGTCTGCATCACCGTCACCTGAACTAATTGGGGAATCATAAGATGAACACCAATTTATGAATTGATACCAACTAGAGATTTGATTGATAGCAAACTTGGTTCCTATTGCTACAGTTTCCTGTAGTTGCAATATTTCTTCAATTTCTTCTGGAGTTTTTTTGGTCGTAGCCATTTTGGTTTATATCCTTGATATTATTCGGAAAAACAACTTAAATCACTAGAGAGGGCATTTCGATCAATACCAATTTCTCTGAACATTTTATCCATTGCTTGATCGTCGTTTTGTGTAAGTTGTTTTGCGTCCATTGAAAGATTTAAAGATGAATTAACTTGATTATCTACAGATATTTTTTTTTCATATAAGCCTAAGCCCATATAGCTAAATGCAAGAGCAAAAATTCCATAAGTTAAGTATTTTAATTTCTTGACAGAAGCAAGGTTGTACAAAAAAGATGGTGGTGCGGAATATTGTTTGCTTGTATGTGTTTCATTGCTTGATGGTGCTTGTTCAATACTGTTAATTGCTTGGTAAAATTCTTCATGAATTTTGTTGATCAAAGATTGTCGCAACTCTTGAAAAGCTACAGATTTGTTTTTTACTTTTGTTTGTAGAATAGGGATATGTGGTTCTGCTATTAGAGTTTTAATAATTTCACCATTAACACCGTTGGTTTTGCTGCGAATATAAATTTTTCCCTGCATAAAAGGCGCTTCATCTCCCTGCAAGGTGTCAAAACCTTCATCCAAAACCAAGCTAATTTCGCTAACTTCATCAAAGTTCAAAAGCTTAATAAGATCGGATTTAAAATACGCATTTTGATTATCGGGTTTTGTATAAAAATTTGTCAAAACAAGCAGGTCTTTACCTTTAAGAATCAAGTCAATTCGGGGTGTAAAGTTAATTGCTTTCATTCTATATATCCTATTGTGTGCCGAAAACAAGATCAAGAATTGGCTTTTCGGTCAAGCCCTGTATATGCGTTAACTTACCTGTTGATTTATCGAGCATTACACCAAATGGAACACTTACAGCCTGGTTAGGTTCAACTGCCTTAAAATATGCTACAAGGTATTGAAGATTCTGGTTCAATGAATCCACATTTGCCTTTGAGGGGATTACTTTTTTTGCGGCTATATCCTTTTCAAAACTTGCCGTAAGAAGTTTAGGATTTTGTAGCGGTGCTGATGCTAGTTTAAGGGCTTCTTCGGATTTGCCCAGTGCTACAGTAGGAATCCATTTAACAGTATATTTGCTGTAAACATATGGCTGTAGAGCGGTGAATGTACGATGACACCAAGGACAACGTGGATCATAAAAAACATATAAGGTGTTTTCTGGTGCGCCGCTACCCTGTTTAGCACCGGCTAATGAGTCTAGCAATTTAAGTGCTTTTGGGATTTCAGATTTCTGCCATTTTAAATTCATAATTCCTTTGGACGTAAGGTTTCCTGATGCTAGACCTCCGGAAGTTAATGCGTTTGTGTTATCTGACAAATTAGAAACTTTATTTTGCGCTAAAACTTTGTTTTTAAATTCAGGTGATGAATATTGCAATGCATTTTCGACATATTTATTTGAAACAACTTTCTTGGAATTGATGTCGTAGATAGTTCCTTTAATGAAATAGTTTTCATCCGGAGTGTTGTACAAAACCATAGTCTTTCCGTTTTTTTCAAATATCCATGCGTACACGTCCTTTGCTTCCGTAGACATTGTTTTTTTAATTGTACCTATTTTACTCATTTTAGCTTTTAGAGTGGCTGATGGTTCCGCAAATGCGCTCATAGATATTAATGAAAGACTAATAGTTAATGCTTTGGAAAAAGTATTTTTTGGGAACATTTGTTCAAACCTAAGAGGTTAATGATTGTTTATAAGTTTACTTCATCTGGAAAAAGTTTTTCTTTTTCTACTAACTTTAAGACCAAATTAATCCATTCACATAAGAAGGAGTTTAGGGTTTTTAAAAGAATTATTACTTAAAACAGAGTTCACATCATTAACTGCAACAATGGTGTTAACAGTGATTACTGAGCATACAGTAAACACCGTATTAACTGTACATACTGTAAGCTTTAGTAATAAAACATATAAAAAACAATATTTTGCGTTAGTTTAAAACTGAATACTTTTTTTAATTATACGTGTTGTAATGTTTTAAAATTTATGTAAAATAAACTCTATACAAACATAGAGTCATAAAGATGAATTCAGCAAGCAAACCTGTAACCTACAACAGCGAAACTATTAGCATGAAAAAAGGAATTGGCAATAAATTTATTGATGATTTCGATAAGCGCTTTAAAGCAATCCCAGAACTCAAACTAAAAATTAAGCGCGTTGTTGAGCTTTCTAAGGAAAAAAACAAAAAACCATTAATTATTTCATTTGCATCAGAAAAAGGTGGTTGTGGCAAATCAACAATGGCTGTTACTACATCTCAGTTGCTTGCAAATATGGGCTTTAAAGTTCAATTGATTGATGTTGACAATAACGAATCAGCTTATCGTATGTTAATTTCAAGAAAAAAGAACATTCAGGAAGTTATAAATAATGCTGTTAAAGAGGGTGTTGATGAGTCACTAATTATAGACTTTAAAACCAAACTTGACCCATTGGTTGATACAGCACTGGTAGACAAGGAAAGTCTTACAGTTGACTTGGTAAATGAAATTGCTACTGATAGTGCTTATGACATCATCGTGTTTGATACTCCAGGTGTTAAAGAGAAGCGTGAGGAAAATTTCGATCTTGCAAAGCTAAACCATGCCGGTGAAGTTCATATGATTCTGGCGTATCTTAGCAATAGTATTGTTATTCCAATGCGTGTTACACCTCTAGATATAACAATTGCAACACGACTAATTTATCCTTTAAGTCAATTTGTCGATCACTTGGAAAAGATGAAACTCGCTGTATTAAAAACACAAGCACGTATTCTTGTGAATTCAATCGATCAGCGTACAGGCACAGCTTTAAATGCACTGGAAGAGTTTCAAAATAGTTCTTATAAACAATTCAAAACTATTATCCGCCGTAGTGATAAAATCGCTTTCGCACCATATTTTGAAGGTGTGCAAACAGCTTTTACTACAAAGGTTGCCTCACAAATGCAAGAAAGCTTTTTGGAAGTAATCGATCAAATTTCTGATGATGCAATGGTTAGCTTGGGGGAATAAGGCATGAGTATTCGTAGTCTTGGATCAGGCAAAAAATCTATTTTGGATGCTGCAAATTCTCAAGTAGAAGCTGATAGTAGAGATATATTAACTAGCAGCAGTGATGTATTAAAAGAGGATGTTTCAAATCCAGTAATTAATGAAAAACCAAAACCTAAGATTAATGAAAATGCAGAAAACTTAATTTGGTTGGAAAATGGATCAGTTGAGTTTAATGGTGTTTTTCGTACGACAAGACGTTCAGGTATGCAGTACAGGCACCATAACTTTTTGGTTCCTTTTTCACTGGATAAGAAGCTTAAAAGGATTTTGATTGATAGTGAATTATCAATGAATGAATTGGCTAACCTATTATTTATTGATTTAATAGAAAAAGGTCAATTACCTCCTAAGCTTCTAAAGCAATATAAAAAAGAAACCACTAAAAAATAGAGGTTTCTGGAAGATATCGCCTCATAAACTACGTTTAATTAAATAATTAGGCGTAGTTTTTTTATTTCTAGTTAATATAAATATATTAAAGGGTTGCTTTATTTGCCAAATTTAGATACATAATATGTTGACAAAAATACAGATTTCGTAAAAGGGTTGTATTTGTTGTTGTTCCTTTTGCATACTCTTGACATGCACTATTTTGCTTAATTTCATTTAATTGAATATCTTTCCAAGCTTTTTGATTACTAAAACTAGATGCGACACGCTTTTCTTTTATATAGTCATCATAAGCATCAAAAACGATTTTTGCACATTGCTTGTATCTGTTTTCATCTGCGCTTCTTGAAAATTGAGTGTCGCAAAGAATCATGTTGCGCTCTAACGTTTGAATAGTTAATTTTTTATTTTCATCTGCTAAACAAATTGATGAACCAAGAGAAAAAATAATAATTAGAATTTTATTCATTTTAAATATCTCTGGCTTAGCTCGCTTAGTAAGACTATGTTAATTTTGGTCACACAAATATTTTGATCAGTCAAATTATGATAAGAAGAACAAGATCTTTTTGCTTTTTCTGCAGGCAAGCCGCGTAAATTCAGGATGTATATACGGTCTCTTGCTTCTAATCTTTTTAAGTTCTGATTAATGCTGATTCTAACAGCATCGCCTACGTTTGTTACACAAGTTTGTTGTTTATCTTGACTTAAAGTTAGGCAAGATATTAATGTATTTTGTAATCTAACTGGCTCAGTAATTGAATCTTCAAAAATATTTGCAGTAACATTTGTGAGAAATGTAGAAAAAAACATAACGATAATAAATTGTTTAAACATCGTTTTGCCTTTTATTGTTGAAAATGCACATTAATAGTTGCAATATAAAATGCATGAGTTACAGCATGCATGCATTCTAAATAAGGAGAGTAAACTTCATTGGTATGATAATTTGTTAAAGGGGAGGAGCAGCTATCACCCGATTTTGCGTAGTTGGTTGTCATATATTGCCATAATTTTGTATTGGTACGAAGATGGTGGTTTCTTCGGATATCCAATATTAAAGCATCATACGAGTTATTAATTCGTGATGCGCAGGTTGAAAAATCATCAACATTTTGTTTTGACTGACATTCTAATTTATATTTCTTTTCTAGAGAAATTGATTTATCTAAATAGTTTTTATAAAGACCATTATCTGGCTCAGCCAATACCAGGGTTGAAGTTAAGCAAGCTAGAAGAACGCATATCTTTTTCATGTTATTTACCATTAAGAGTTGGCTATTGAGTTAATGGCGTATACTGCCAGATTCACATCTGCGCCTAATTTACACTGTGAGATTTGTGCTTTAAAAAATACTCTAAGTTCTGCAGGGTAAGTGCTTTCGCAAGCTTTGTAAGATTTATCAGTATATGGTTTAGAATAATCTATAATACCTAGTGCTTTATTGGATGCATCAAACTTATCTACTAGTTTTTTTAGTACCGTACGTTGAGCCTCATAGCATCCATATGTCGCATTAGATTCCTGAACTACTAGTGTATTGCAATATGTCGCCGCTGTTTTAACGGTATTAATTGCCGCCAAATAATCTGCGTCAGATTTGATTAAGTCATTCGCATTCACGATTGTAGATGTTAACGCAACCATAGTAATTGCAAGAATACGATTTTTTATCACTAGGATGCCCTCTATATTATATAATGTACATTTTACCATATAACCAAATCTTATCGACATAAATATCGTTATTAATTATTGTTTTTTTCTGCATTTGCCCTTTGTGCTGAAAGACGTACTGAAAATGCACCACTTAAATTTTGCAAAGTTGGTTGATAAATGTTTCCATCTAACTCTTTATATCTGATTTTTAAATCATTATTTGTAATTCCATATTTATTCGTTAAAACATCTTCATCACTATAATAGTTGCAAACACGCAAGCGGAATCGATCTGTAAGCAATATTTCTGCTGCAGAAACCTTTCCATCAGCCGGTGCAACATCTGCGCTTTTATTTTGCATATATTCACTACTAGGGCTAATGTATACCGCATTACCGAAGATTGATTGGTACATACTTAGTAGGTTTTTGTGTGCTATTGGCTTTGTTATAAAGCTTTTAGACCAGAAATAAGCTTCATAGTACATGAACTCATGAGCCGGGGAAGCGTTCTTAGCAGGAACAATATAATAATAAGGTCTGACGCTCATAGCTTTTGCCTCACTTTTAATAATTGGTGTACCAAAAGCTTTAGATGTATAAGTATGAGTTTCTGGAAAATATTTGTTGAGTAAGTTCCACATTTTCATATTTCCCGCGCCGATTGGTAAAAGCTGAATCAATCCTGCTGCAGCTTGGGGGCGATTATAAATTGACGGGGAAAAGTCATTTGATTCAATTGCAAGCAATATGGCAAACGAGTTTGGATCAACACCTAATTTTAAGGCAAGAATTAAGATTTGTTTTTTGTATTCATTTGATAAATTGCTCCAACCATTTCTAGCATTAGGGTGGCAGCTTGTTTTTCCTGTTAATGAAATTGGTATAGCTGTAGAAAGGTCTGTAAGTGTTGGTGCGATTCCTGCATCAAAGTCTCTGTAAATATCTTCAAGTGGCTTTCTTGAAACAATTGGTATTTCTGTAGCCGATTGTGTTTTTTCAATAGTTTGTGATAAATCACCATTTAGGTTCTTTTTCACAATTTGCGAGTTCCATGTCGCATAAAGCGCTTCAATGCGCTGTCTTTGAAATAACATCGCCTTTTTTATATAGTTTTTTGAGTTTATGGTATTTAAATAATCAGTCAGCATCCCACGCATGGAGGTGTTTAGTAGTTCAGCTTGATATTTAGAATTAGCAAATCTTGCATTTCCAATTTTATCAATCAACTCATTTTCTGATATCCCACCATCCCCGATGTCAAGAGGAACAGTCGATTCTCCTGTGAAAAACGTACGAGGGGGCGCATACATTGCGTACTGCTCAGGCGTAATCTCTGATGTAGCGGTTAATTGACGTTCCGCTTCTTCATCTGAAACAATAACATTGACAACACCTTGTTGTGCGTTTTGGGTTGCGATGTCATTTGGAACTCCACCATAGTTGACTTTTAGTCGAGGAATTGATTCCCATGCTTCACCCATTGACATCCCGCTACCAAGTGGCATCGCATTAGCGTTTCCTGCTAAAGCATTGTATTGTGAGCGCATTGAATCGCCTAAATATTTTCTTAATGCAGTTGGCTTGGCTGATCGTAGATCAACATCCATAGGTAGTAATAGTGCGGGATTTCCCCAGTAATATGTTTTGCCTTTTGCTGCAATAGTCTTTGCACGTGGTAGAACGCTGCCACGTATCACTGAATTAGAGTTTGAACCATTGCCGAGCCAAATATTTAGTGTTTTACCCTCATCTGTAAATCCGGCTCCAAAGTGCAAATGCACTTGTTTTCCTGGTGAAACATTTAGACCTGAGTTTCCGGAGGTTCCGATGAACTGACCACCTTTAACCTCTCCTCCAACTCTTAATTGTGGTGATCGACTTTGTTGGTGCCAGTATACAGCAACTACGTCTTTACGATTCTTGGGTTGAAGAACGGTTTGATTACCACCACCACCAACGGTATCAAGATTTAGAACAGTTGCATCGGCATATGCAAATAGTCGGCCTCCAACTGAAATATCAACACCTTGATGTCCATAATCAGTTGAGCCTGCTTTTCCACGGGTTTCACCAAAACGACCTGCACCAGTAGGTTTGGTCAAGTCAGTTGGGTTGTGCGTGCCCCAATAATAATTATCAATGGCATAAGTTGATGAGCTTAAAGTAATAACAAGAAAACCACCTATAAGAGAAGTTGGAACCAAATATCTTCTTAAGCTTGTAAACAGTACATTTCTTTTCATTAATTGACAGCCAATACGAATATTACAATGGTTTTCAAGCAGTATACATAAAGTGGTTATAGACTTAATTATTTGTGTGCTTTTTTGAGGTAATTTGTCATGTCCATTTAATTAATCAAAGTTGGAGTGTTTTTTGTAATTCTATGTATATTATATAATTTACAGGTTTTTTAATCTTATTTCGATGGTATACTGTTAGATATTAATGGTGGGGCTTCGCTTAAGAGAGGGAGAGGGTATGCCATATTACGAATACGGAAGTATGAACAAAGCAGTTCAGATCATGGGACAAATCCGCGTATTTGATCAAATTAATCAGCGTGCTTCTTCTTTAGAGGCTGAAAACAGAAGTAACGTTTCTGATTATAATAATGTGCTTGCGCGTTTTCGTGCTTTACAAAAAAAATATAACTCATTAGTAAATGAGTGGAATGCTCTGGAAAATAACAAAGGAAAATTAAACGATAATTATGCTTTTTTAGTAAAGGAGCATAACGATCTTGTTGATAAATTTAATGCTTTAGTGGAGCAGAATGACGCTTTATTAGCTGAGTATAATAATTTCAAATTGAGTAGTAAGCATCAATTTCAACTAAAAGAGTCTGAAATTTTAAATTTAAAGCAGAATCTTGAAAGTACTCGAAAAGTGGCATCCGACACAATTACGGACGTAAATCAACAAAATGTTGTTCTAAAAAACAAAGTAGATGCATTGCAATTATTTAAATCCTCAATGTGTAGCACAATCAGCAAAAACAAGGAGAACTTTGCCAAGGAAGTAAAGAAGCGCTCCCGTGAAAATGCAAAAAATGAACTCGCATTGAAAGTAACAACAACTCAGTCTGCTGTTATTGGATTGTTGTTTACTAACTCGCTAACGGGGAATGAAAGACTGGAATTTATCAATCAATATCTTTATGAGGCTGATATGTTAGACAATTCGAAGAATATTTTTTCGTATAGTGAGGCATATGCTTGGCTCAAAAGGAACGATAGTGCACTTTTATCTAGAATTGACCTATTGAAAAAGATTTAATTTTTCCCAATCCCTCAAAAAAAAGAACCTCTGAGAGGTTCTTTTTTTATTACTTGGATTTAATTACTTGGGTGCATTGTTTAGTGAATTGTAAGCACCAACATGATTCATCATGTTAACACCATTGTTCTGTGCATCTTGTGCGTGTGCACCTCGATTAGCGCCATCTTTTAATCCAGAAGAAACACTTTGCCCCACGCCTTTGAATGCGTTTGCCAACGAAGCTGCTTTTGAATTTCCAGAATTTTGGCTTTCAGCATAGGTATTGGAAAATTTAGATACGCCTTTAACAGCACCGGCAATTGAACCAACTGTAGCACCAACTCCAATAGCTTTAAGCATGTCAACCTTGTTGCCAGTCTTTTGAGAACCGAGAGTTTCAGAGCGGTTCAAAGTTAGCATATCTTTAGTTGATAGGGCTTTCCCATCAGCGCCGACTTTGACACCACCTACACTATTTGTTGGTGTATTTACACCACCACCAGACCCACCACCAGACCCACCACTAGAGGATGAGGAATTAACACCTTGGTTGACACTTTGCGCGGTTTCTGCAGCACTTGGCTGAGTATTCGTCATGGTGCCATCACCGGATGGAGAGTTTCCAGGTGTGCCAGGAGAGGGGTTCCCTCCGCCGTTTCCTGGATTTGGATTCTCTGGTGGCTTTTCTTTTTTGTCGTCGCTTCTACCTGCTGATGAAGCTAAATCATTATTTTTCACTGAGTTGTCAAGCGCGGCTTGAGCATTGCTTTGACCCCAACCACCGCCTTGTAGCCCACTACCAAGCCATTGTAAAACTGTGTCTGGTAATGCACCCGCTAAGCCGAAAATCATGTAGCAAATCTGCATAACCATTGTGCAATAGATTACCATCCAACCAGTGAAAGTTGCAAACTCTGTCACAATTGCGCCTAGCCAGTTAGAGGTACTTGTTGTTAATAGTCCTTCCTGCATAGTAAAAAATGCATCTGTAGCAAAGAGGAGAATAGGGTTTGCCATCATGAATGCAAAGAAAAGCCCTGTGATTGTTAGCAAAGGTCTTAAAAATAGAGATATTAAGGTTACGTATCCTTGCTGCTGACTACCAACAAAAGACCTTTCCGGAGTCATGTGCATAACAGCCCAAAATGGCAAACCGGCCATTGCTTGCAGAGTGTGCACATACCAAGCTACAACGGCTGTAATAAAGAAGAAATATGGCATTGATGGGATCATAATCGCCATGTAAAAAAACAAAATTTGCATACAGAACAGTATTTTGCTCAACAAGGGAGTTATTACATGTTCTAAAAAAAGGAATACGGAATCAGCAATAGCTCGCACAATATCAGACCAACCCGACACACCAACTGCGACAGTGGATGCAGTTTTGGTGGTTTGCATTAGGCCTGAAACACTTCGTGTAGCGATTCCCATCCATTCACCGGCTCTTTGGATATTAGCCATTACATCTGTATCGTTATTCAACCAATCGGCCTTAGCATTCGTAACAGATAAACTACTTAAAGAATCCTCAGAAAATTCACCAGTTAGTAGAACATTGACAAATCTTCGTTTTATGTTTGTGATCATAGAGACGATTTTATCATTTACCTCTGATGATATTGCTTTACCGTCTGAGTCTTCACTCATGTTTTCATTGATACTTTGTGCGATTAACTCCTCGTCTGAATATTGAGCAAATTCTGCTTTACCAAGGGCAGTCTCTACTACAGATCTAGCGTTCGCGAAAGCGGCCTTAATTTTAGGTTCACGTTGATCGTTGATTTCTAGATAATTTAAATTTGGCTGTGTAAGAGAGATAACAGAACGTGAATTTGTTGTGCTTTGTTGGCCTTGTACAGCAATTATTCGTTGTTTAATACCGCCCGCATAAGTCCAACCTTTTTGCGTTAAAGCATCAACAAGACTCTTAATTAGTTCAGGCATATTGTTATTTACAATGATGCTGTAATATTCATTAGCTGCTTTTTGCTGAAAATCAGTAATTAGTTTGCGAAAAGACACAAAGTCAACCGATGCCATTACAGTAGAATAGTCGGATGAAGTGACATTGTAATTTGTTATATTTGTATTCATCCAAGTTGTAACTTGTGAAGAAGCATCTAGTAATAATGATCGCTTATTTTCAGCAATTAGCATTGAAATATTGGATATTTGCTGAAAAATTTCACGTTGAGTTGCTTCTTGTAGACCAAGCGCTGTATTTAATTGGCTTGAACCCATGCTGTTTTGAAGTTGTTCATAAGAAGAAACGCTAGGGTATGTCAAGCGCATTGAACCGCAAACGGGTGCATTTTGTTTTGCAATGGTTGTATTTTTAGCTCCCAGTTTTATTACTCGATATGGCGTTCCTGTTTCTGCGTCACCACCTTCATACAGTATATCTGATGCAATGGCTCCAATCGTTGGATGCTTGCTTGGTAGGTAAATATCAGAAATGAAATAGTCTTGGCCTTTAAGTGTTATTTTCCCTGATGCGGAAATATCATTTTGTCCATAATTCGCGTTTAGCAGGTTTACACAGTAATTTTGTTGGAAGTGTGCAAGAGAAAACCCACGGACTCCATAGATATCAATATTGGTTAAATTTTTAATGCTGTTGCTTGATATATTTTGATTGAAGGTAATTGAGCTGAGCGCTGATGCTTTAACTACTTTCTGGTAAATGTAGTTCGTTGCTGCATTTGATCCTAATATGATGAACATCAACATAATTTGGACAACACAATAACCGGAAGGTGTAGGTAATAATAAGATTCCGCTTAGAAGCATACGTCCTGTAATGATATGACCTGCTGCACCCTTGCCAAACGCCTCGCCATCTTGAGCAGAGTTTAATAAAGCGATAGCTGTTATTGTAAACAACATAAAAATCGCAACGATACCGGCAATGTCTGCTAAACCACCCAATAAAATAGGTGCCATAGCATTTGCTTCTGGTGATACCATTGAAGGATTCTGACTACCCGTAAAAAAAGCATGTACAAAGTCATTGCCGTAAATGTTTGCCAAGGTGTTGACGGCAGCATCATTTTTACACTCGTCATCTGATATACAGAATAGAGAAATTGCCATAATATATTTCCATTAGTCTGTTGCTATTGTTTTTGTTAAAAAATAGCCATTTAGCATTAGGATAACAAAAATCAACTTTTTTTTAGTTTTTTAGTCAATTTTATAAAGAAATAGTTTAGTCTTGTGTAATTGGTGAATTTTTCAAGAGCTAGGCATGGCTGTATTTCTTATTGATGTTGATGATCTAAGTGAGTTCTATCCATTTTCGGGTGTGCTGAATATTTGCACTCCACTAGAAGATCATCAGAAAAAAGTTGTTAGTGAACATTTAAAAATTCAACAATCAAATCTAAGGGTAATATTTTCCAATAACTTAAGCGTTCAAGATGTTAAACGTTTAAACAAGTCGGTGAAAATTGATACAGAGTTCCAAGAGAAGATATATAAAGCGGCGGTCGTTGAGAACATTAAGGCAGCAATGTATGTATTTAAAAGAGAGGCTAAAGCACCAGAGTTTGAGGATATTCCTGATCCAGAAGATGCACCTCAACCTTTTAAACCTATGTTTAATGGTAATTTTTAAAATAAATATTTAAATACTATTTAAATCCAAGATAAGTCTTGGATTTTTTTTAAGAGAAGAAAAATAGTTAATTTCCATTATTACAGATAAAATCACAGAATGATTACCTGAAAACAATTCTGCATCCTGCTTAATTTGACTTAGCAAGAATTCATACTTATTAGCTATCTGCATATATGCAGTTATGTAATTTCGATAGTAAAAATCAGAAATAATATGTTCTATGTTGTCATCTAGTAGTTTTTTTATATCTTCGCTTATATACTTTTTGGAATCCTGGTGGCTTAACTTTTGTGCGATGTTTTCAATTTCATCGATAATTAACTGAATAGCATGCTGTTTTCTTTGCTCTAAATATAATTCTTTAGCTTTATTATTTAGTACGTTGTATTCATTCCTGCTAGTTGTATCTAAGTCAGGCAATTCTACATCATTTACCATTTTAAAATCTGGTTTCATGATTGGTGATTGAATTTCGAATGAACGGTAAGCAAGGTCTTTTATAAAAGCTGTTTGAACTTTACGACTTTGATAACTCGTTATATTTTCTTCACGTATTAGTTTTCTTGAATCTGCTTCATAGTGTAGCTTAAGTGCATTAAAAGTGCTTTTATCTAACCCTTTCTGAAAGAAAAATAAAATAAGTGTTTTATAGTAATCTTGATAGAGTAAGGTGGCTTCATCCTCGGTAAGAGGTTTCCCTGAGTTATGAAAACGATGAGGAGCGACTAAGAGATTACGTCCGACTGTTTCGGTAATTGTATAAGTGTTACGATTTAAATAATTATCAAATATATCCTGTACAGGTTCTTTTAATATTTGTACTTCTGCAGTTTTATCTTCTACTTTATATTTTGGGAAAAGATCAATAGCTATTTGATGTCTGGTTAGTTCATCTTCTACTATATCTCCTAATTGTATCTTAATTTGCTCAATATCTGAAAATATAAGGAAAATAAATTCAATGGTCTCTAGGTCATCACCAAAATCAAAACAAGCAGCGCTATGGTTTAATAAATAGTCTGTAAAACATTGACCGCTAAAAGCAAATTCACGACAAAAAATGAGAGCGTACAAGTAGCGTACGGATTCGTATAAATTAGGTTTTTCGCTATTCTCAAATGCATAATCAAGAAATTGTTTTGTATAAGTATTACAAATTTCTAACTCAGATAGACCTACATTAAACTGCTTTATAGAGAGGCTAAATGAATTATTGGATTTTGGTTGTAAGTCAAGCCTCTTGAGTTCTCTTGCACGATATAACTGTACTGCTGTTTTTATATAACCAAATTTTTCGTGCGAATCAATTCCCAATACATTTTTATCTATTGCCATCCAAGAGGAGAGGAAATACGGTTTGTTCTCAATTGTTCGAACTTTATTAATATTAAGGGAGCTTAAAGTATCAAAAATTAGTTGCTCTGAATTTTGCATTAACCCCTTTGAAAAGATAGTTAATGCTAAGTGCAATCCAAGAATGCCGTCAATGGGAGAAGCATCAATGTATATTGGATGGATATCAAAAAAGTGTATATTATTACTTTTCCAGGAATTGTTTTTTGAGCAATTATTTAAGGTTAAAAATAGATCTTGATATACACTGTTAGTTTGATCAATATGATAATCACCCTTGTCTAACAATAAATATGGTAAACCTGTGCACTGTAAATCTGACAAAACGTAATGTATGTCATTACTAAGTGAAATTAATTGTTTGTAAGAATCGTGCATACAGGAACCTAAAAAGATTAGACGGCCATTTGATCTTTGATAAAGTCAGAAGAGTTCAGCTTTACAATTGCGTAATGTGCTTTTTCAACATTTTTCTGAACTTCATTTGCATATTGCAAAGACTCTTTAATTACATCTTGTAGCAATGCTGTATTAGCCAGTGTTTCAATATCGTATTTCATTTTAATGTAATTGAATGCACGTGCTAATAGTAGACAATCTTTAGATGCTTGGGCGGGTGTAGTGTTATTATTATCACAAATTGACTGAATGATTTCAGAATATATGCCTGTATCAGTCCCAACAAGCTGAATTAAACTTCCTAGGTTTGAGTGTATAATGCGCTGATCTACTATGGCATTGGATAGGGCGGCTTGTGTTGAAAGAATTACTTCTTTACCACTTGGACTAACAATGCATACCACTGGCTCAGAAGAAATACCAGAGATAAGTACTAAGTCTAACGGTTTAACTGAATTAGAAATAGAATTCATAACATTGCCTTTAAATTAATAAAGAAATAAGATCCACTGATACTATCACAACTAATTTGTATATCCTTTTCGATTTTGTACGATTTTTTAAAAATTAAATGGTTAACTTGGATGCTGTCTTCATCATTTTCATCTACAAATTGATCTATGTTTTTATGCAATATTGCTAATATCAAATCGATAATTATTTGCAAACTATAAGTAGGCACTTGGTAATGTGGGTTGTACAAAGAAATAGCTAAAATGGAGTTAGAGAATAAGAATTCATTTTTTTTATTAGATATGCCTTGTGAACCTTGAAGCATGGTATTAAGCCAATATGGATTCTTTTGTTCAACGTAAAACTCAGAGGTAAATTGTTGAGCGATGATTAATTCATCCATATTAAGCGAACTTACATCATTTTTGAAACTTAATATCTTGTTAAGCACGTCACCTAAATTACTAGTATTATTAAGGTTTATATAGACTACATAACCATCTTGATCTGTTAAATTATTCATTCGAACATTAATAATATCATGACGCTTAGAACTGGATATTGCTGAGTTTAATGAATTAACTACATCTCTAATTGCTTCATTTTCCTTAAATATCGACTCTGACTGTTTATCTATAATCTTTTTTTGCTCCACCGTTTCCTGTATAGGCTCAGCCCCTTCAACTAAGAAATCCTTAGACTTTAATTCTTGAGGTGTGAATTGAATATACACACGCGGTACATCACTTATACCAGTTAATGCATTATTATTTTTTAATTGTATCATGTCACATTCAATTGATAAGTTGTAATAACCATTTGCATGAAAAGCTGCAATAAGTTTTCGCTTACACTTTTGTAAAATTATCTCATCTAGATAAAGTAAACCATGATGAAAGTTATGATTAAAAAGGGATTCTATATCTAAAATGGTAGATGTAATTGATTTTTCACTTTTTTCATCAATACCTATGAATTTGTCAAAGTAAACTGTATCTAATACCATTTTAGTTCTCATCAAGCTTAATGATTTAATATTGCACTTATTTCAGAAATGTTCACTGGTTTTTCACTTGTAGAGGAAAAGTAGTCTACAAAAATCACTCGAACGAATAAACAATACAAAAACATGAGTTCACTATTTGTAATATTTGTATAAAAATTAGGTTTCGGCTTACGATTTAACCCATTTGGATCAGACTCTATCGTGAAATTGGCAACTACTAACTGACACCCATAATAACGTTCAAAGTATTGATTCGAAAGCCATAGTACATATGGGAATATCTCACTTAGTATGATGTTGACATCAGTGATCGGCCTGTCATTTAAGCAGCGATCCTTTCTATAGTAGACAGCGTTGCTTGATTTAATATGTTGAGCAATCAACTTCTCTACAAAACGCATCAGAATGCTTATGACTGTTTTATTATCAATTTCGGACATTAAAGTCAGAACTTCTTTATCTGTCATACAAATACCAATGTTTAGAGTATTTCGGAATTATATCATTCGTTAACTCTTTATATAAAAATAGCCCCAAAAATGGGGCTTTTTAATTTTATTTAAATAGGTTTAGGGGCTTCTAGTGTGGACATCTGTTGCTTTTTTAATTCGAGATCGTCATCTAGTATGTCCTTTGTAGGCTCACTTAACTTAGCAAGTGTAATTAAAAGTGAATTGTCTTTAGATTCTTTTAAAGCCATGTCAATTCTTGATGTTAGTGTTAGAGTTTCATTAAGATTCGGCTCTGAGATTCTAAGTTCCTCGTGTGTAACATTACTATGTTGACCAAAATTTGCAGAGAAGTTCTCTTTAAATTTTTGCAAAAAATCTTCTTCGGATTTAATTTTCTCCGGTAGATTGTTCACTATTGATTTTAGCGCTCGATGGACGGCGTTTGAGTTAAGTACATCATTGGCTGCAACATGAACATCAGAATTTTTACTAAGAGTAGCCTGAACATGATTAACGGTTTGTTTAAGTTCCTTTTCGTCAAGAATTTTCTTCTCAAAATAAGATGTAATCTCTTTTGCGCTTGTATTAATTGATGCATTGGAAATCTTATTTACTGAATCAGAAAGAATCATGTAATCAAGCATTTCAACATTTGGTTGATTCAGTAGTCGCTCAGCCTTGCTTTCAATTTGATTCAATAATTTGTTTTGACGCTCCATTAGTTTTTCCGTTTGTGCAATCACATACTGTACAGCGGGATCGGATTTGTCGGATTCATTTAGCTTTACTTTATTTTGCTCTAACAACTCTTTTGAGTAATTAACTATAGTTTCTGCTGTTGATGGTATTTCAATACTGACATCGTTTTTAGTCAATGTAGTTAGAGCTTGCATTTGTGGTGTTGTTGCTTGGTAGGTAGGGGCAATTACAACATCGGCAGCATGTCCAGAGACTTTGACTTCATTGTTAATAATATTATTAACAATGTTGTTTATGAATGTTTTTTGAATTTCTTCATACAATACTGCAACCCTGGGAACATTTTCACCAATGTTGATGTCGGAGTTTGCATCCTTGCTGCCAGAGTTTAGGTTAATGGTTATATTTTTGCCTAAATCAGAAGGTTTGAAGGAGGAATTTGAACCACCCAAATTTTTATGCAGTTGGTTAAATGCTTCCTCGATAACTGCGATTTTAACTACATTTCCCTCTAAATTGGAGTTATGAAGTTTATAGTTCCACTTATTTTGGATACTCTGTGGTGTAGTATGGTTATTATTTAATAAAGAATTATTGAACTCATTAGGTTGCTGTGCAGCTATAGAAGCCTGTAACTCAGCAGAATCTTTAGATTTTACCAAATTGTATTCCTCTGCAACTCTCTCTTTGAGTTCAATGAATAGCGGATTTGCAGAAATAGCATTATTAAGTGCTAATGGCATGTCCTTTTCCAACAGGTTGCTTTTCTCAATTTTAGCAACAGCACTTAGGAGGTCTTTGAATTTCTTGTCTTCCGGATTTAAATCGGAGAAGTATGTAGGCGCATAATTATTTAGTTTTGTATTTACAGCAGACAATCCATTAATTGTGGAACTGAGGTCTCTACTATTCAACAAGGCCTTTTGTGTTTCATTGATAGCATATAAATAGACATTGGCATTGCGCTCGATACTAACATCAACGTTTTGAGGGATATTTTTAGGGAAGCTGTGATAACTCATTTGAGCTAACACGGCGGCATCCAATGTCTTAGAATCTGGTGACGCGATATCTTCAAATTTAGGTTGTAACCAAGCAGCATCCAAGTTTATGTCTTGCGCTATTTGACTCGGCTTCATAGACAGCACATCATCAGGTTTGATGTTTGGAATAAATGTCTGTTTTGATTCAATTTCAGGCGGTGTGTGTTTCGCCACGTTCTGAAACGAGTAATCATTTGCAATACCTGAAACTTGTGAATAGCTGTTAAGTAAAATTGAAGCCTGTTTCAAATCATCCTGATCACTGTTCAATAATGGTTTTAGTAATTCAGAAGGTATTTGTTTTATCAACGCCTGGCCTAACTTAATCTCCTGTGTGTGCGGCTGAATACTCACCGTTGGGTAGTAATCAGATTTGAGGTTGTTATACTCTGTGACAATATTAAGCTTAAGGTCTGGATTTTTACTGATCTCTTCTTTAACGGATGGATCTATAGATTCAAGAGCATTTTTCAGTAAATTAATTTTTAAAGTTTCTTCCAGGTTACTGCCCGTCATAATCCCCACAGAATCATTAGAAAGCTGCTTTTTAGAGATTTGTTCAGGTGAACTATAATGTTTCCGGTTTGTATCAATAAGTAGAGCAGGAGTAAATCCTTCTTTGCCTTGAAGAATGCTTGAAAGTTGATTCGACAAAAACATTAAATTAGAAGCATCTGGCTTTGCAATTAAATACTGCTTATTTGAAGGGTTGCTATCTAATGTACCCCAACTTGAAGGCACGAATCGGGCAAAGGCCACATCATTTTTATGCTCAGCACTAAATACTGTAAGTTTTAAATCCGAGTTTTTTTTAAAATGATTGGCTTCAAAAGCATCTGCGATAATTTGATTTGAAGCTTTAGTAGCTAATTCATTTGGATTATTAGCCTGAATATTTTCAATTGAATGCTTTAAGTCTGCAAGATTTGGTTGTAGTAAGTTTTGTATGCTAGGAACATGATCCTTGCTACTACTGTTTGTTAATTCTGAGAATGGGGTTTTAGTATCAACATTCAAAACTTTTCCAAGCATTGCGATTTTGACAAAAATATCTGTTGCCTCTGGGGTAGCAATATTAAGGTCTTTGGCTGTCTTAGAATCGAAAGTATTGAAGTTGTCTACGCTAATCTCTTTACGACCTGTATAGGCCTGTAATAACTCATTGGCCTTATCTTTGTCTTGGGTGGTTAAGGCAGCAATTGTGTTAATTACTTCAACTTCTTGCTTTTGAAGACCAAAGGAGCTTACCAAAGCCGCAAATTGAAAATGAGTGTACGCCTCATTTACTGCAGAGCTATAGCTTGGAGATGAAAGTGCTGTAACGTCATCTGGAATGGCATTACGGTCATACGCATTTACACGGTAAGCTTGAGGGTGCTCTTTATCATACATCCCCCATACTTGATTACTCTCTTTGGTGAGTGCATTTGCTGACTGACGTGCTAATAAAAAAGAAGCATAAGTTTGGCGGTTAATATCTTGTGTGTTATTAGCAACTTCACTTGATATTGATTCATGCAAGTCGCGTAACGTTAATAAACCTGTGCGGCCAAGGGTAATACTACCTATATCGTTTTGCGCTGCTAGATCATTCAAAGATTTGGATGCGATATCTGTAATTAGACGTAATTTAGCAATAGCACCTACTTGTAGATCAGTATCAGGGTCAAGAATATTATCTTTAGATTGACTAATACCGTCTAATATGACCTTTAATTTTGCATCAGCAAAAATATCAATTTTAGTTTCATTGGATACTTTCGTGAGTTGTGTATTCAATTCAGTTAGTACGGAGTCTAGATCATTACCAAGACGCACCTTGTCACCAGTACTAGGGGTATTTTTGGTTAATAAAGTAGGTGAGTTATTAATCAAAGCTAATGCTATATTTTTATCAAGCCCAGTCTTGATCTCAGCAGAAATAGGCTGCGCATTTAAGACTTCACGGTTACGAGTAACTTCTAACTTTTCTAGATTATCTTCAATATCAGAATGCAAGGTGAACTGTTGAGGTTCTACATTAGCATAGTTGTCTTTTACGAACTTGGAAGCTTCATCAAGAACATGGTTAGGTTCCACTAAAGTAGGAATTCCAAACTGATCTTGAGGTAAGTTAAGCACTTGATGGGCATAAATAGCTTTTTTCGCTGTTTCTAATTCAGCAGCATCATTAAATTGCTTAGCGTAACCATCGGAGGTTACATTTATAATGGCTAAATTACCTGCGGCTTCTGGTGCTTCGCCAATTTTAGTGTTCAGGCGGTAGGTGAGTAGGTTTAATTTAATTTGCTCAACGGCAATCCGATCTTCAAAATAGGTAACACCTTTACTTAGGTCTTCCTGAATATCGATCAAGTTCTGAGGCACGCGCAATGCATCATTGAGTTTTGCCGGATCAGATTCTTGATTATTTAAAATACCAGTTGTCTTTAATGTGATTTCAGATAAAACTTGATCCGTCACATGTTTTAACTTTGTTTGCTGACCTACTAACGCTTCGTTAAGTTTCGGCAGTGCAACGATTTCTAGGTATTGTACAGCCTTAAATGTCTCATTAATTGCTTCATAATTATCTGGTGTAACACCTTTAAGACCTTTTGGTAAATCCAGATATTGATCAATTGTTGGCGCTGTAGAATTAACATCGGTTGCCTCAAAATTGCCAACAATTGCTTTTGCCAAAGCAACATCGTCAAGAAAGTTAATGGCAGCATCGTTATGGATCGATTGTTGTGGTTTTTCCGGCTGCATGGAAGCAGATAATTGCTCATCCATTTCGGAATTGGTTAGCGGACGACCACTACCTACAATATTGGAAAGATCAGACTGGATTTCACCAGAATTTAGGAAAGATACAACTTGTTTTTCATATAGCGTTTCACCGCGATTAGGTTGTATTTCGCGGACATCCTTATCAAATGAAGTTTTATGTATTTTCTTACCGTCTTCATTTAGAGTAGGAGAATCAGCCTTAGCATCCATTTTTGCGAACTTGGCAAAAGAGGGAAGTTGATTCTTTAATACAACATCTAAACTCTTCTTAAGTTCCGCACCTTGTGGTGCCGATAGTGATAACGCTGATGAAATAACCAGGTTGTTACTTGCCAATGTTTCAAGTGCTTTTTTAAATGTTTGCTCATTTAAAGGCAAATCTTCTTTATTAGAGAAGTCCTTTTCAATATAGCGCCACTCATTATCAGCATTCTTTGAAATAAACGTAAATGTTTTACCATTGTCGTACTTCATTAGCTTTGCAGTAGAAAGTCCGTTGCCAAGTTGATAACAATCTTGGAGCGCAGAAGAAAGACGCTCAATATGGTTTTCCATTAAACTCGGATTAGATAGCTGACTAGCCTTAGTGTTTAAAATGTCACGACACAATTCACGTGTTGCAACTACAGCTTCGTAATCCTTAATTAAATTTAAATTTGATTTCCATTCAAGATTAGAATACGAAAGTTGGGGAATTGCTCCGATATTATTAATAAAGTTGACAGAAGAGTCTGTATTAATACTTAGCGGCAAAATTGCCTTGTCGCCTTGCATGGTTACAGTATCTAAATCATGTAATTGGAAACCCGCCTTATATGCATCTGCAGTCGATAAAAAGCCTTTAGAGACAATCGAACTGTCGTATCCAAATTTGTCCAATGTTGCCAATGGAATACGCCCAACATTGGCTTTTGGGAATAGGCTATGTTGCTTCTGTAATAATTCTTTTTCTAAATCCAAAAGGCTTGTAATGGCTCTTTTTTGCTTAGGTACATATAGGTTGCGACCATAATGTTCTTGTGCATTGTTTTGCACAATTTTATGAAAGTTTGGATCAATAAAACCTTCTGTTAATATGATGCTTTCGTCTGGAATATTCCCAGTTACGAGGTTATCAACCAACTCATTTCTTGTAATATTTAGTAGTTTAGCTAGGTTGTCATAGATGTTAAAAACACCGCGCTTATCTTGACTGAAAGTGTTTGTTAAGAATAAAACAGGTTGCGCCGCATTACGGCCTTTATTTCCACCAAGCTTTTCAAAGGCTGTCAGATTATTTTCTTGTTTTAATTCAGAAAGCGGCATTGCCCCTGATGAGTTGTATTTAGCAACATCAGTAATAATTATAGCCGGGAATTTTGTGCCATTTGATAGCTCAACCCGCTTTAATTCAGCACCGTATTTTTCAAGATTGATCCACTTCATCACATGTCTCTCTGGTATTTTTATAGAATTAGGTTGAAACAATCCTAATGAGCTATTTATATCAAATATTTTAGAGTCATCGGATAAATTGGCTTAAATTAGCAATTTCTCGTTTATTTTTATAAGAAAGATAAATTCGTGCTAATTGTTTGAATGTTTAGAAATAGTGTGTGAAATATAATCGAATATTAAAGAATACTTGCTAAATATAAACTATACGTCCATCATAATATGAGTTATTTTAAACAGGTTTTTATAAATATTATGACTCAGGTACAAGCGCTCAATTACACGGCACATGCTATTGAAGACCTTAAGGTCTTTATCAAGAAAATCACACATCATTTACCACAAAGTTCAATCGCTCTCTCGCGTATAGTGGAACTTCTCCGTGAATCCCAAAAATTTATACTTCCAAATTGTTGTGATATTTTTGACCCAGAAGAATTTCAGCAACAACATTTAGACTTATTTCATTTACCGTATCCTGTTTGTACATTTGAAGCCCCCTGGATTATGGATGAAAAAGTAGACGAAAAATTACCAACTGTAAAATCAACCAGACGAATCGCATTAGCTGTGGAGTTGAATGCCGATCATCAAGAATCTTTTCTCGCGACATATAATAATTTTTTTCTAAACAAATTTCCTCAAGGTGGTGTTTACGTCATACCTCTTTTCTGGGTAGCTGAATCAGGATGGGAGGTATTAATGGGTGGGATGTTTATTCCTTATGACAACACCATTTCGCGTCTATCAAGTGATGATATTAACGTGCAAGAAATTGCATTTAAAGCTATGCATGATGCAGGCCGATTACCAAAAGCTTTTTCCAAACTCGAAGCTGAACCCTTTGTTATACTTCCAGAGGTATTCGAGTATCAGGTCAATAAAAATGGTGAAAGTCAAAGTTTTCAGCAAATTCTTCTTGATTCTCATGATGAAATCACATGTGTAGTACAAGCCTGTGCTGTCTTAAATTGTGAGAATATCAATACAGCAATAATAGACCCAATTATTAAAAGTAATCTAAAAAGAGCAAAAAATAATAAAGAGCCTTTCTTCTCATATCATGTACTACAAATCAACGATAAGACTTCATCAAAAAATTCGGAAGGTGGATCACATCGTAGCCCAAGAAGCCATTTAAGGCGTGGACATATTAGAAGATTAGCAAATAAAGTTGTTTGGGTTCGTTCAGCAATGATTAACGCTAATAGCAAAGATGGGAAAGTGGTTAAAGAATATAAATTGCCTTAAAAAAAGCCCCATTTTGAATGGGGCTTTTAAATGTAGGCAGACAAAATAGTTCTAAACTACGTTCTAACCAGAATCAACGGCTTGTGTCAGTTCCAATTTACTAAGCGACAGTTTTATAAAATATCAATAAGATACATTCAATATTCTAAAGAACTGTGCGACAAATTTACTAATCAATGTTGCGACAAGCCCAACAATTTACATTCAACTATACGACATAATTTATGAACAGGATTTGCCAGTTTCGGGATCATATTGAGGGTATTTACCCAAAAAAATCGTAAAGCTGTTTGTTTCCTCCCATTCATTAATACCGCTATATTCACATCTTTGCCATTTATGCAGTTGGAATGGGTAGTCGTTTGGTTTAGAGCCTTTTCTGACGATAAATACATAACAATTTTCAACAGTCTTTTGTTGTTCAGCAACTTCAAAAGCTTTATCTAAGCTCTCTACAGGCAGAAAAATATCAATGTCATTAGCATTGTTTGACTTGGCTTGTACTTCAAATTCCATAATTAATTTCCTTAATCGCAAAGTAGTTTGGAATGTCGCATAGTTATTTAGAACTCACACCTTGCGAAACATAGTTGACAATAAAGTTTTAAACTAAACTTTAGTGGCTGATAATTCAGCTTCTAATTGCTCAATACGGTAAAGCAGATATTTAATAACTTGGTTTTCATCATTGATTAGGCTTTGCTCTAAGATAAATTCAGCATGACCATTCAATGACCGCTTGTTATGTTTGGCAATTTCTTTCAATTTATCCCTTAAACCTAAACTTAAACGAATGTTTAGTTGTTCAAAATCTTGGTCTGGTTTTGCTTTCATTGATTAGCCTAGTTCACAACTATATTGTTTAAGTTTAAAACATTAATGTCCAGTTTAGGAATTTATTGTTCACCTACAATAGTCATAATTTATTAGGTAAAACTCCGACTCAAAGCTTGTATATAGATAAGAGTAGGATTTTTAAAAACCATTTCAGTTGTTAACTGCCGCTGCCTCTCGCTTATATTGAGAAGTTGAAAAATCTGAGACAATTTTTTTACCATCTAGCACGGCGCGTTGGTAATCATCGGTAGTTCTAAATGCCTGGTTATCTTTACTACTAGCATTACCGCTATTGGCATTCAGTTGTTGTGTTGAAGCAACGATACCTGTCAAAAGTAATTCTTCACGCTCGTTGGCATGGTATTGACGTGCAAGTAGGTATAAATCCAGTGCTTGTACTTGGAGTACTTCTTTAAGTACGCCACGCTCGGAAGCTGCGACTAAAACTTTATTCCACTCTTGATATTCAGAACCAGAACCCAAATAGCGTTTTACTTCTTTATTTATGGCATCGACTGGGCTGATAGAAGCTTTGTTTTCAGCACCTTTTACCCCCAAAAATTCAGATTGGATTGCCTTTAAAGAATAAATAGCCGGAGAGATAATGGCATCTTTTCGTTGCTTTAAAATAATGTAGTTTGAGGCATTCGGTGCACCAACCAATTCTTTGGGAATAGGGTCATCAGGCATACCAACCATATTGTTGATTAGTGAGTTTTGCGCTTCATATACATCCGAACCCTGTACAGTCGGCGTAAACAGGGTGGAAGTCATTAGGTTCCAACCTTGTTTATCTGTCGCTGAGCAATAACCTGCGGCTGCTTGAGAGTCAGTACAGTACTTCGCTTTATGCGTACTGTTCATATCCTCAAAGGCACCGTAAGAATCAGAATAAGATCCAGTAGCAGCAATAACCGTTGAAGAAGCTAAGTACGGCCTGGTTTGAACACCATTCTTAACAATAACATCTGTTGTCTCGCGATCACTTAAAACTGTACAAGTCTTATAACCTTGTCCATAGGAGCCTTTGTTTTCAATCGTTTCTAAACGGCGCTCTACTTGCATTTGTGCTTGAAGTGCCGCCATCTTTTTCTGCGAGTTGGTTACATCATTCAATGCAACTTCATTTGCAGAAACAGATTTTTGTTTAGTCCACACACGAATACTTGAATTAACAAGTTGAGTCTGAGTTTCAATTGCCGTTGCAATAGCCGCATCCATTGCGGTCATCTGCGTTTCAAATGTTGTTGATACAGTAGTCATCGCCGCGTTGATAATTGGCGTAGAGGTGGCTATGTTTCCATCAACAATATATACGGCTAATGCCGTTGTGGTTAACATTACAGAGCTAACAGTGCCGACAATCAGGTAATTAATTTTTTTCTTAATTGATTTCGGGGCTTTTCGATTATATCCATTACGCATCATATATCCCCTTATTTATAAACCGAAGCAATATTAGTAATACCACGGGCTTGAAGTTTTTGACCTTGATCGAGTACATTTTTCGAAATAGGTTGTGCTGTAGCAATCAAAATGGCAGCTAAATTAGCTTCTTTACGTAGACTCTGTTGATATATTTCATTGTTTAGCCACACAGTTAAGCCACCTAAACGCGCAGCCTCAACCAGTAGTCCCCGTGGCTCTTGTGTCAACATACTTGCTTGCCACTCTTTAGCTTCGGCACCACCATAGTATTTACTCACTGTTTGGTCGATTAATTCATTTGCAGAGTATTTAACCCCATCACGAACAATTGTTTTTGTGTTCTGGGCATCGATATATGCCAAAGAGTAAGCTGCAGGGGAAAGTAGCGCAGCTTGACGGTTTGATTCATATAATGCCATTTGGCCTGCAGGAGAATTAGCTTGTGCCGCTGACTGTGGTGCTTGTTGGTTTACACCAAGTAAGTGCTCGCGATAAAGGGTACGGGCTAGTTTCTCTTTGCTGTCTGTCGAAGCAGGCATAAATAGACTCGCGGCATTCAAGTCAGCACCTTGCAGTGTTGTAGATGGAGTACAGTAGGTACTACCTGCAGGGCAAAACTCGTTAGCACTAATGTTGTATTTTGTATAAATATCTGTAGACAAGTCTGCTGTCATAGTGATTGATTGCAAAGTTTTTGCCTCCAATCCCGCTGCCAAGTATTTTGCTTGGGTTTGAGCTGAGTCCATACCTTTGTTTTCAGCAACAACTTTACAAGCCTTAAAACCCTGGCCGCTTTTAGCACTAAAGTTTTTATAGTTCTTGATTATTAAGTCTTGCATACGTAGCGCATTACGAACGGTTGCTTCTTTTTGTGCGACCTTTGTAGATGATTCTGCCATTGCTTGAGCACTCGCGGCTTCTTGAGCTGTAGCAACTTGGATAGCACTGGTTATTTGGTTCGTGGCTTGGGTAATACTGGTCACTGTAGATGATGTAAATGCTGTAATACCTTGGGTAATTTGAGCACTTAAGTTAGCCGCGCTTTGATTAGCAGAAGTAGCGATAGCGCCTACGTTTGCACCAATAGCCGCAATACTTATCGCGCCAACAGAACCAACAGCAATGAGTGTCACAGTTATAAGATTCTTACGAAATGTATTTTTGTTCGAACCGTGTCTGTTTCTACGTTTTGAATTGTTATATGTCATATTAATTACCTGTTGTAGACCCATTTACAGCCATGCGGTTATAAAGCTGATTAAGCAAAGAGTAGGAAACCATTGAATTCACGGCGACACGTTCATTATCAGAAGCCAAGGATGACAAGCAATTGCTGTTTGATTTACTACAGCTCTGAACTGTTGCAGTGTCGCGTACAGTGCTTGCAATTGTCATTGCAGCAGTTTTACCGCCCGCCAACTGAGACTCACTGATACGGCTCGCTGAAAGCCCTGCAGCCAAATCACTGTCGTAATACAGCGCATCAGAAACAGTAGAGGTACAAATACCTTGTTTCGCCATATCAAGCGTACAAAAGGATGAGTATTTAAGTTGTAGCAAGGAATTATTTCTATCGTACTCACTTGCATAAGTACCACTATTTGCGGCCATAAACATGTCGGCATTAATCATTAGTTCATTTTTCTGCTCAACCAAACCATCGTTTAATCTGGTTGTGATTGCTTCACAACCAGAAAACCCTGTTCGTGAACTCGAACCGAGAAAGTTATTATAGTTATCAATGATTTCTTCTTTCTGTTTTAAGCGCAATTCAGCAGAAATATCTGTCTGGGCAAGCTTAACCTTGTTTTCAGCAACAGCACCACCATTAGCATATTCTTGAGCAGCAAGCGTTTTAAAAGCATCATTGGTTTGTTGTTGAAGCAATTGCTCTTTTACATACGTGATAAAACTGCCCATAGATAATGCAGAAGACTCCGTAGAGACTCCTGCAACACTTAATGTCACAAGAGACGCGCAGATAGTGAGTTTTGTGGAGTTCAATAACTTAAAATTGCGTTTTCTAGAATGTCTTCTTTGCATAGTGAGTGCTCCTTTAGAAGATCAAATCTAAAATGTTTTTACTGCTTGATTTTGTTTGGGCAGTAGTTGTGGCATCACCGCTTGGTGAACTTTGAGTTGTTGTAGACGAACCATTGTTCCCGGTCGAATCACCTGAATCTGTAATGGTTGAATCATTATTCGTTAACATACCTGAAAGGGTGTATTCGTTACCATCAATAGTATCGGTTACACGTCCCAAGTCAGGGTCAATTTCATAGGCTTTATTGATCATTCCTGTGTTGATTGCACCGGTTAAATCAATTTCACCATTTTTAGCAATTTCACCAATTGCATCATTGATGGGATCAATAGCTTCCGACAATACCTCATTTACTGCTTTACACACTTTACGAGTAGCATATTTGATCAATGTGTTTTGGAGAGCATTGGCAATACTACTTAATGATGGAATTGCGACTGAAAGGTTAGGGAAGTCTTTTAATGCAGAAAAACAACCTCCTTCTTCTGCAATATTAAACAGCTTATCGACATTTGGTGATGCAGAAGCAATCGTATTTCTATCCTGGTAGGCCGCTGCCGCTGCCGCTGCCAAACCATTTGGATTAGAAACATCAGCACATTCGGATTGAGCAGCAGCAATATCTTGAGCCAACTCACCTGTAGATGCATTTGCTGTCGCCGTTTGGCTTGTCATGGGAACCAATGTCTCATCGGTGCCTGATGACGAGTTAGAAGAGTCTGCCGCAAAAGATGGGATCACAGAGGCAGTCGATACAATAACCGCCATCGATGTAGCAAGAATTTTTACTTTATTTGATAGGTGCAATTTTTTCGAACTCATGCGAAATCACCATTTTCCTTTAATATTGTACTAACGGACGAGTAATTGTCCTCATTGAATATTTTTGAAGTTAAGTTCCCAAGAAAGATATTTGAGAATTTAATCATTAAACGATTCGTAATATTTGTGATTGAGTCATCTAATTCTGACGGAATGGCCTTAAACACTGACTCATATTTTATTAAGAAGTCCAAAGTTTTTAGGTGATCAGGGTTTAATTGGATGTGATAACTGAAAATATATAAACTTTGACTTGAACACACCATGCTGAGTGCATGGTAATAATTCAGCAGTGTTCGAAAGTGGTAGATATGCTTTGTATAAAGATCAATGACTTCACTATCTTCCATGAGCTTATCTTCTGATAAGTTCGCCAGGGCATTACTCAATGAGTCTGGTATTGCAATTGAAGCAGACTTAAGAAAATGCGAAGTAATACTTGAGTTCTTGCGAACAAGAATTAACTTCTTAGATTGATCTGTTTCATTTTTGGTAACACCCGCACTTGATAAATCAAGCGCCCCCTGTCCAATTTCAATTACATCAATTCGTGATATATATTTTTGCATTAAAATAGCACTGGGATTCCCTTGGAACTTATATACATCGTATATAAATTTATAAGCTGCCGTTTGAATGCTGTTCGGGTTAATAGTCTCTTCACCATTAATATAAATAAAATTAACGGATCGAAGAAGCATAGCGAAAAGCTGTGCAAATGAATCACGCAACGGAAAGGTAGGGTTAGCAATATTTACCATGTGAGTTCAACCTCCTGCCCACTTTGTACTTTGTTTTGAACTCTCGCAGCTTCGGGATCAAATTCGAATAGTTGTTTTTGAATTTCTTTATTAACTTTGCCGGTTAAGTCTAATTGACCGCTATCGTTCAAGTTTCCAAGTGTTTTGTTAATTGGATCAGTAATTTCAGAAATAGCTTCATTTACTGCATTGCAGACTTTACGTGTTGCATATTTCACTAACGTATTACGAACTGAGTCAAAAATACCTGAAAGAGATGGAATATTAACCGATAGGTCAGGGAAGTCGGATAAGGCAACGAAACACCCTCCTTTCTTACCTATATCGTAGAGTTTGTCGAGAGCAACAGTGCTGTTCGTCAAAGCATTATCTTTTTCAATGGCTTTTTTCTGTATTCCCGCTAATGAATACTCATTAGATTCATCTGAGCACTCTTCCATCTTACCCTCAGATTCAAGGTCTTTAGTCGCTTGCTCGGCACTCACAAGGGCAGAGTTTGTAGATGATTGAATAGCCGGAGTAATAACCGCAAAGCTTTGCGTACTTAATGTCAATGAGATTAATAAACTGGCTATTAAAGACTTCTGCATATTTTTCATTTAATCACCAGACATCCTTTTCGCTAGAACTTTGACTTTTAATTTTGCCGATATCAGGATCAATTTTATTAATACCCTTGTTAATCTCGTCATCTACAGCACCAGTGAGGTCAATTTTGCCCTGATCACTGATCTTATCTAATGCTTTAATGCCAGGTTCCAAAGCTTCCTCAATAGCACTATTCACAGCAGTACATACTTTGCGTTGTGCATATTTGAGCAGCGTAGATGTAACTGCATCGAAAATTGCTGACAGAGAAGGAATATTGACGGATAAATCGGGGAAGTCATTAAGCACATCAAAACAACCATTACTCTTGCCAACTTCATATATTTTGTCGATATCTAAAGTTGAAGCATTGATCCCTTGTTCAGATTCAATATCTTTTTGTTGTTGTTTACCCAGGCCACCTTCACTATTTTGGCATTCTTGAGTTTTTGAGTTAGCTTCTTCAATGGCCTTAGTAGCTTGTTCTTCAAGGAGGGCATTATTTTCATCATTGAATACCGCTCCTAGTAAGTGAGGCTGAGTGATAGTGCTGTAATAGGTATCAGAAAGTTCTGTTTCACCTGATGTAAAAAATGGATTGTAATCAGTAAGACTGAAACCACTTAAGGTTTCTGAATCAGCTTGAGAAGCAATTGTCGAAAACAGAAACGAGCACGACAAAATTGTGGTGCTTAATATTTTAATCTTGGGCGTGAGTTTTAACATTGTCCACTCAATACGCAGAAACTCTGAATACCAAAATTATATATGAGCATTGAAATAAAAGAGCTAAAAACGCACTAATTGGCAATTTTTAAGTTAAACACAAAAAAAGCTCAAAGATAATTTGAGCTTTTAGGCGTTTTATGAAGAATATTAGACGTTTTATGAAGAATATTAGGGTAGACGTTTTAAAACATCCTGCATGTCAATCAAGGCCATTTCAACATCTAAGGTTGCTACACCATATTCAGTGAACGCCGTGATAACAGTAAACATGTCGTTTTGTTTGTTATACAGGGCATCAATCTTACCTAAAGTGGTGTGGGTTTTATCTTGAAAATCGATAAATCCAGTGTCAAAAATAACCCGAAGATGTCCATCTTTAAATGGCTCTACAACTAAGTTGAGAAAGTTTTTATCATTAAATTTTATGTGTTCAAACTTATCTTTGTCGTATGCTGCCAACTGTTCTTTAAAGTAATCAAAAATCATGTTCATATTGTCAAACCCATGAGGTCGATATCCCACTATTCTAGGCAGTTCGCTTGAGTGAAATGGAATTGATGATAATGTCATCTTTCTACACTTCCTAAACTAAATGTATTGCTTTTATTGATTTCTGGTGCTTGTGATAAGGAAGAGCCATTAATGCGACTTTCAATTCCACTTACAGCCAGACTTGCCTTATTTTGAAAGTCATCACGTAAATTTAATTGCCCAAAATTTGATTTAGCATTAGCAAATGGGGTTAATGAATCTACTGCAATATCTTTAACCTTATTCATTAAATGCAAATCATCTTTTGCTAGAAATTCAATTGTTGCATCATTAGAATATGTTGATTCAATAGATTTTCCAAATTCAGTGAATTTTTCTGAAAAATCACTATAACACTTTAACATTTCATCTGAAATAGCAAGACTGCCATTTATTTGCTCTAAATCATTTGTATGCTTTTGCAATTCAAATAGGCTTTTCAATAAATATTGCGATTCATTAGTTGAAATTAATGTCGCGTTAACTTTGACTCCATTGTCATTTAAAGTATCTGTAATACTTTTTTGATCAAAGAATGTGTTTAAAGCATTAATATCTTTAGGTTGAATTTCACTTTGTATGTCTTCACACAATTCAACACAATTGCTTGATAACTGATAATTCATATATATTTCCTTAGCTTAACTAAATTTTCTCCACCCTCGTTGAGTTATTTAGTTAAATTATTATCTTGTTCAACTACATTATCTTTTTTGCGATTCATTTCCAAGCTGTCGATTTGATTAATGCTAAATGCAATTGAGTCGCGTGCATTCTGTAATGAACTTGATATTGTGCTTGTGTTTAATGCGTATTCATGATCAACGTTTCTAATGCTAGAGTCTAGTTGTTTAATGATCGATTCAGGAGAATTGCCATTCACCAATTCTTTTGATAAATAGGCGAAATCATTAATTGCTTTAGATTTATTAATTGCTTCCTCACCAACAATACTGAATATATTGTTTGTATCATTGATCATGCCAATATAGTCATTTTTCACTTGGCTATCATCAATAGGCTGTGCTGTGTAATTTTTAATTCCATCAACGATATCGTTTGTATAGTTAGCCAAATTACTATTGTATAAATCAGCAGAAATAATACAGTCTTTCAACTGCTGATTAATCTCCGCCTTATCTTGCGGGTGTTCATCCATATGAGCTTTAATCTTCACATTTGCATCTGGTGCATTCATGACGTTATTAAGAATCTCGTATGGAGACTCTTTAGACGCAACTGGTACACCCGCTATTTCTGCTAATCGGTTGGCAGCACTTTTTAGAGATTGAGTAGATAGCTTTTCATGCTCTTGGATGCGCTTAAACTCAGTATCCGCATAAACACCATTCAACATAGTCTTTAATTGCAAACCATTTTGATAAGGTGAATTGGCATCATTTTCAAATTTTGAAATTAGTGGAGTGATGTGGTTCTAGGATTTTAGACCACGTCTATAAGTGATAATCTACTCCCCAATAAGCATGGGAAATGCTTGTTTTTGGAGTCAACCATGACACGAAGAAAACGTCGTAATCATTCAGCAGAGTTTAAAGTTAAAGTTGCTCTCGCAGCAATTAAAGGCGACCACACACTCGCTGAACTTTCTACTCAATTCGATTTACATCAAAACCAAATCATCGATTGGAAAAATCAACTGCTTGAGCAATCA
>CAACWN010000020.1_pt1 | contig 34059 bp, 26 predicted proteins | sample 2275671 | NCBI WGS metagenome assembly CAACWN01 (sample SAMEA5312464, study PRJEB27640) | indoor metagenome | biome: indoor environment; feature: controlled; material: polymer furnished wood metals | place: Austria | collected 2011-04-21 | reverse complement strand
CGTGCATAATCTGCGGATGAAATACATCGATTCAAACAAGCTTTCTGATCCTCAGTTCAAGCGATACACAGGCATCTCATGGTCAACTTTCTATTTGATGGTTGAGCAATTGCAGAAGCATGTCTCTGCCAAAGACAGACCGCCCAAGTTAAGCCTGGAGGATCAGGTTCTGCTCTGTCTGAGCTATTGGCGGGAATACCGAACCTTATTTCACGTTGCGACGAGTTACGGGGTTTCAGAGCCCACAGCCTCAAGAATTGTCCGTCATGTTGAAGACTGCCTGCTTCGGTCCAATCTGTTTAATTTACCCAAAGATTTACCCGAGGGCGAAGGCATCGACTGGAATGTTGTGATCGTGGATGCCACGGAAATTCCAATCCAAAGGCCTAAAAAAACAGAAGAAAAGCTATAGCGGCAAAAAAAAGACCCATACCTTTAAAGTACAAGCCATGATTCACTACAAAACTCAGCAAATTCTGAGTTTATGTGCCAGTCGCGGGGCAGTGCATGATTTCGAGTTGTTCAAACGCAATTTAAACCAGATTCCTTTTGGGGCTTTTATCCTGGCAGATAAAGGCTATCAGCGGATTTATGTGTTGTATCCGAATAGCCTGTTGCCATTAAAAGCCAAAAGACACTGTAAATTGGATCCTGAATTGAAAATCTATAATCAAGAAATCAATAAAAGATGAATCGGAATTGAGCATGTATTTGGCAACCTGAAAACCTTCAAAATCCTTGCTGAGCGTTATCGAAATAGATGTAAAAGGCTTAGTTTGAGATTCAATTTAATCGCTGGAATCTACAACTTGGAACTGAGCAAAAAATGATTTATGAAAGAGGTCTAATTACTCATGTAAAATAAATGGCATATTTAATATTAATAAATCTTCAAAAATCGCAAACCCACTCCCGGTTCAGTAATAATATATTTAGGCTGCACAGCATTATCATTTAACTTCACTCTTAATTTAGCCACCAGAATCCGTAAATAATGCGTATCTTCTTGGTGCGTTGGCCCCCACAGCTCTTTCAATATTTGCGGCTGAGTAATCAATTGGCCTTTATTTTTCGCCAATAAATTCAGCAGCTGATATTCTTTGCGTGTTAAGGAGAGCAATTGTTGATTTAAAAAAACCTGCCGTTTGGAAAAATCGATTTTTAATACGCCATCATCAAAAATTACAGTATCAACAGTACTATGCTGGTGCTGCCTAAGCAGTACACGAATGCGCGCCACCAGCTCCTGAACACTAAACGGCTTGGTGACATAATCATTTGCGCCAGCATCCAGAAGCTTCACTTTTTCTTCTTCATTTGCCCGCACAGACAGCACTATCACTGGAACGTGCGACCATGTGCGAAGCTCAGACAAAACCTCATAACCATCCAAATCTGGCAAACCCAAATCGAGGATCACTAAATCCGCGCCTTGCAAAGCTAGGAGTTCCAAACCCTTTTGGCCATTTTCAGCCAAAAGCGTTTTATAGCCTTGCGCTCTGAGTGCTATATCCAAGAATTTTCGAATCTGATTTTCATCATCAATAATCAAGACATTGGTCATGGAGCTGGCTGATTCATTCTGTTCTGGCATTTTCCCACCTAAAAGCTGCTAGATGCTTTAAGTAATTTGCTGAATAGGAAGCTGTATGCGGATACATGTTCCTTGATTGTTCTTGCCTGATGATGCCATGATTTTCCCCATATGCGCACCCACAATCGCTTTCACAATCGTCAAGCCCAAGCCTGTACCATATTGCCCGCGGTCGCCGCGCTGCATGGTATAAAACATGTCAAAAATGCGTTCCCGCTCACCTTCCGGGATACCCTGCCCCTTATCAGTTATGGCAATTTCGATCTCATTTTCATTCACCTGCTGCACCTCAATCATCACAGCTTTATTTTCTGGTGAAAATTTTGCGGCATTTTCCAGTACATTAAAAATGGCCTGTTCAATCAAGGCGGCATGTACAAATAAACTCAAAGATTCTTGAGGCGCATGCACTTCAACCAATGCATCTGGCATATAACGGTTTAAACGGCGCACTGCTGAACCGATCAGTTCATCAACTCCAATCCAGTCCCGCTTCAAGCTTAAGCCTTCATGGCCTAAACGGGTCATATCCAGTAGGTTTTGAATATAGCGGTCTAAACGCTCCCCCTCTAAATGAATCGCTTCCAGCAAGCTGTCCTGATCATTTTCATTCATGGAATGGCGGTAAGTGCTCAAAGTATCCGCTGCTCCAATCATCGACGCCAAAGGCGAGCGTAAATCGTGCGATACGGATGATAATAATGCCGAGCGCAATTTTTCCGTTTCAGAATTCACATTGGCTATTTCCAAAGCCTTGGTCAGCTGGGTGCGGAAAATCGCCTGCGCAAGATACTCTACCATGAGTTCAGCGAGCTGTTTTTGCTCCGTATTGATTACTGCTTGCACATCTTTAAGTTTCAACCCCACCACGCCTAAGCATTGCTTGGAAGCCAATAAGGGCAAAAACCACCACTCATTTTCCGTCAAGGTTTGGGTAAAGCGACCGGACGGTTGATGGTTTTTGAATGTCCAATCGGCTGAAATTTTTTCTTTATTACTCATGATAGTCGATGATGCTTGAGTTGCTGCAGTATCTGGGAAATACAGCCAGACATCTGCATTGAGATTTTTACTCAGGCTATGTTCAGCAATCTCCTTGATTTGTGCCAAATCTAATGCTGTGGACAGCTTCTGCCCTAAATCCTGCATAATGCTGTTATAACTGTTCGCCGTTTTGAGTGCAGTCACCTGCTCTTTCAAACGTGACGCTAATCGGCTCGAAATTAAAGCCGCGCCCAAAAATGCAATCACGGTGACAATCCCCTGATGTGCAGAAATCTGAAATGTAAATTGCGGGGAAATAAAGAAAAAATTATAAGCTAGAAAGAATAGGATGGCTGAAAAAGCTGCAGCCAGCATCCGTGTTTTTGATGCCACAAAAACCACAGCGGTGATAAAAATCACCGAAAGATCTTCAATCCCTAAATACTTTTCCCCTAAGCTTGCAATCACAATGCTGATGACCGTGGTGGCTAGTACGTACTGTATTTCTCTCAGCGACAAGAATGCCCTTTGAGTGAAAAAGGACAGATGCTTATTCTCTGCAATAATCGGCACTATACTGAGTTCAAAACTGGGCCGGTATTGCAGTAATTGATCAATCAAATTGAGCCTTAAATTCAGCGAAAACTTTTGCGGAGCCGCTTGCGCTAAAACTAAGGTTGAAATGCCGCGGTCCATCACATAATCAAATAAAGTTTTAGCATGTTGCTGGCCGTAAAGGACTTCTGTCATTCCGCCCATTTGACGCGTTAAGTTTAAAGCCCGTTCTATTTCACGGCTTTGCGAGTTTTCCTGTTTATTCATGATTTGCGTATCATGAGAAAAAGCAACAACCGTCCAGTTTGCCGCACGATGCTCGGCAATACGGCATCCAGTCCGAACTAAAGCTTCAGAATGCCCTTTGCCATCAATCATAATTAAGACATGATTTTTTAAGGGGATTTGAGCAAGCCCTTGAATGGCGAAATTTTCGCGTACATCATTATCAACATAATTGGCAACGGTTTGCATTGCCAGTTCACGCAGTGCCGTTAAGTTGGAGCTGTTGAAAAATCGCTGTAAGGCCTGTTCCGCCTGCTCAGGCACATAAACCTTCCCTTGGTTTAAGCGCTCCAACAGCTCATTCACAGGCAAATCAATTAAGCGGATATCTCTAATCCGTTCGAACACCCGGTCTGGCACGGTTTCAGTGACACGAATCCCAGTGATTTGATATACCACATCATTCAAACTTTCCAAATGCTGAATGTTCATGGTGGTAAAAACATCAATACCAGCATCTAATAATTCATTGATGTCTTGCCAGCGTTTTTCATGACGGCTGCCGGGCATATTAGTGTGGGCAAATTCATCCACCAAAACAATACTGGGCTTTTTATCCAAAACGGCATCTAGATTCATTTCCTCCAGATGCTGCCCTTGATATTCAATAGCCTTGCGCGGAATTATATCTAAACCAGAAATTAAATTTTCAGTTTCTCTACGGCCATGCGTTTCTACATAGCCAATGACGATATTAATACCCTGCAGCGCCAGTTCATGCGCACGAACCAGCATGGCAAAGGTCTTTCCCACGCCCGGAGCTGCGCCTAAAAAAATCGTCAGCCGCCCAGACTGATAACGCTGTGTATGTTGCAGCAAAACATCGGCTTTATTGGTTCGTTGATCAGTCATAGAAGTAATCTTTATTTATTGCTTTAAAAAGATGTTTTTAAATTCATTTAAATGCGTCTAAAGTCAGCTTGGCTATTGCTGGGCAATATGGATGCCACCGTTGGGCGGAGGTATAGAACATCCCCTCGCCCAACAATCGTATGTAACTTAATTCAAATTATTTAATAGCGTTCAATCACTATATTTTAATCTTCAAGCCATTCATATCACTTCCCGCCCCGATCCAAAGCCAAATTCAATTCAAGCACATTGATACGTGCCTGCCCTAAAATCCCAAAAATCGGCTGAACCGTATGCGACTGAATCAGTTTTTCGACATTCTGTTCAGGCATATGCCGTGCATGGGCAATCCGCTTCACTTGAATCATGGCTGATTGCACGCTAATTTCAGGGTCGATGCCACTGCCTGAAGCGGTGACCAGATCCGCAGGAATTTTAGATTTTTCAATCTGTTCCTTCGCTGCGATTCGATTCAGCCGTTCCTCTATGGCTTTCTGCAGTTCAGGATTGGTTCTCGCCATGTTGCTTCCGGCCATCGCCATAGGATCATAATTTGCGGCAGATGGACGCGGATGGAAATATTGAACTTGGGCAAAAGGCTGTGCCACTAAGCGTGAACCGATCACTTGATTATTTTCGACAATCAAGCTGCCGTTGGCTTGTTTTGGAAAGAGCATTTGTCCTAAGCTGGTTGCAGCAGCACTATATACAAAGCCGCATAAGCCTAGAGCAATGATGGTCATTCCAAACGAAGCGCGCAGTTTCTCACCCCATGATGAGTCTGCCAATTGATGATTTTGCATATTCACTTTGTCATCCTCAAAAAATTTATAGGGCCAAGATTGGACTGATCAGCAGATCAATCGCTTTAATGGCAATAAACGGTAGCAGCACCCCGCCCACACCATAAATCAGCATGTTGCGGCGCAATAATTGGGTAGATGTCGAAGGTTTGAATTTCACACCGCGCAGTGCAATTGGAATCAGCAGAGGAATAATGATCGCATTAAAGATCAGCGCAGACAGGATGGCACTTTCAGAACTGCCTAGTTGCATGACATTTAACACATGCATTTGCGGAATTGCCGCGACGAATAATGCCGGCAAAATTGCAAAATACTTTGATACATCATTCGCCAAGGAAAAGGTGGTTAATGCACCGCGAGTAATCAGCTGCTGTTTGCCTATTTCAACCACAGATAGCAATTTGGTTGGATCAGAATCTAAGTCCACCATATTGCCTGCTTCTTTGGCTGCTTGCGTTCCCGAGTTCATGGCTAAGCCAATATCTGCTTGGGCCAACGCCGGTGCATCATTAGTACCGTCACCGACCATCGCTACCAAATGTCCTTTGTTTTGCTCGGTTCGAATGCATGTGAGTTTATCTTCTGGTTTCGCTTCAGCGATATAATCATCCACACCAGCCTCTGCTGCGATGGCCGCTGCTGTGAGCGGATTATCTCCGGTCACCATCACAGTTTTAATGCCCATTTCACGTAAGCGCGCAAATTTTTCTTTAATGCCTTGCTTAATCACGTCTGATAGTTCAATGACACCCAACAAATTCTGGTCTTTAGCCACGACCAGCGGCGTTGCCCCTTTTGAAGCTATTTGTTCTACGCGCGCTTTCAGTTCGGCATGATTTTCAAGGTTTTGCGAAGCGAATTTAAGAATGGCATCCATAGCGCCTTTACGCACTTGATGACCATCCGCCAAGTTAAGGCCTGAAATGCGTGTGGACGCATTAAAAGCGATAAATTCAGCCTGTTCAGGCTCGGCCACTCTTTCACCTTGCTCTTTGGCCAAAGCAACCACCGATTTACCTTCTGGCGTTGGATCGGCCAAAGAAGTCAGTACCGCCGCTTGGCGAAGTTCAGACTCCGTCACTCCTGTTAAGGGATAAAAAGCAGTCGCCTGACGGTCACCGTAAGTAATAGTTCCGGTTTTATCGAGTAGTAAAACATCTATATCGCCTGCAACTTCAACCGCCTTGCCTGATTTGGCAATCACATTGGCTTTGAGCGCTCTGTTCATCCCTGCAATTCCAATAGCTGGCAATAAGCCGCCGATGGTGGTTGGAATCAAGCAGACCAATAGCGCCACCAATAAAATCGGGCTGATTTCAATATGCAGGAAATGTCCAATCAACGGCAGGCTGACCACGACGATGATAAAAGTCACAGTCATCACGGTCAGTAAAATACCTAAGGCAATTTCATTCGGTGTTTTTTGACGGTTTGAGCCTTCGACTAAAGCAATCATTCGGTCGAGAAAGCTATTTCCCGCCTCTGCGGTCACTTGCACGATGATCCGGTCGGTTAAGACTTTGGTTCCGCCAATCACCCCAGATTTATCTGTGCCCGCTTCACGGAGTACCGGCGCAGATTCACCTGTTACTGCAGCTTCATTGATCGTAGCAAAGCCCTGAATTATTTCACCATCTGCGGGAATCAATTCCCCTGCACGCACTTCAATCAAGTCATGCATGTTCAATTCAGCCGCTGAAATCTGCACCCCATCCATATCATCTTTAGAATGGATCCGGCGCGCCGTCAAATTCTGACGCGCTTGACGCAGGGATGACGCCTGTCCGCGGCCTTTGGCTTCAGCAACCGCTTCGGCATAATTGGCAAAGAGAACCGTCACAAATAAAATCAACGTCACCAATAAGCCAAAAACCAAACTAGATTGACCTAGAATTGTACTAACCAGTGTAATCAGCGTCCCAAGCCAAACGATGGCCATCACCGGATTTTTAATCACATGCTGCGGCAGCAGTTTAATAAAAGCATTTTTCCATGCTTCAGCTTGAAATAAGGTTGAAGCTATGGTGTTTTGCTGTGTTTGAACAGTGTGTTTTGAATGATTCATTGTACTCCCCCTTAACCTTGAACCAATAACAGATGATCAGCAATTGGCCCCAAGACCAGGGCTGGCATAAATTGCAATAAGGTCAACATCACCACAATGGCAATTAAAGTCAGTGCGAATGTTGGCGTTTCGACTTTTAAACTGCCGCTGCTTTCAGGTGCTTGGCGTTTAGCAGCTAAACGTGTAGCGATGATTAAAGGAATAATTAATGTCGGGAAACGGCCGAGCAATAAAGCAATACCGCATGTGACATTCCACCACACGGTATTGTCTGATAGCCCTTCAAAGCCTGAGCCATTGTTGGCAAATGCAGACACATATTCGTACAGCACTTGAGAAATGCCGTGGTATTGCGGATTACTGTTGCCCGTCAATTCAGGAAAAAATACAGTTATTGCGGTTAAACCAAGAATGACGATGGGTTGGATCAAAATCACAACAGCGAGCAGCTTGATTTCACCGGCTTCAATTTTGCGGCCAAACAATTCTGGGGTGCGGCCGGTCATTAAGCCTGCAATAAAGACTGCTAAAAACAGATAAATAATGAATTGCTGTAAACCACAGCCAATCCCGCCCCAAATGGCATTGATCAGCATATTGGACAATTGCACCATACCTGTGAGCGGTGCAGATGAATCATGCATCATATCCACTGAGCCGTTATTGACTTGGGTGGTGACCGCTGACCACAAAGCAGATGATGCCTCGCCAAAACGCACTTCTTTACCTTCCATGGCGGAAAGCAATGTCGAAGTCGATGAAAGGCTTTCTGACCAGATAGCGCTAGTCGCAGAAATGATCGACATCAGCAGCATTGAAGCAAAGACCAAGCCTGCGAATTTGGCGCGTTTGGTGAAAAAGCCCAGCATAAAAATCACCGAAACAGGGATCAGTAAAATCGCAAGCATTTCCAGAAAGTTTGACAATGGTGTCGGATTTTCCAAAGGTACACTGCTGTTCGGACCATACCAGCCACCACCATTACTGCCCAATTGCTTAATTGCTACCATGGGCGCAACAGGGCCTAAAGGTATTTTTTGCGTTGTTAATTCGCTGCTTTGGTCGATGACTTGAACTTCTGGGCCGCCTTGAAAAGTCGATGGTACGCCTTGGCTAGTGAGCAATAATGACCAAACCATGCATAAAGGAATCAGAAAGCGGAACGTCGGACGAATCACATCGGCCCAATAGTTGCCGACATTAATTTGTTGCACTTTATGCTTAAAGCTGGTCTGTTGATCGGTTTCAGAAAGTGCATTGGATTGTTTGTAGAACAGTGCTCGAACTGTAGCCACCACCATCGCCAGGCCCATCATCGGCGTGAAGATCTGCAAGCCGACAATGCCGACCATTTGCGATAAATAAGACAGTTGCGCCTGTCCTGAATAGTGCTGCTGGTTGGTATTGGTCAGAAACGAAATCATGGTATGCAGCGCCAAATCCCATGACATATTCGGTGCATGGTTTGGGTTCAACGGCAGGCTGGCTTGAACCATAAATAGAGTCCAAGTCACCAAACCGATCACTGCACAGCTCATGACAAAATTGAATGAATAGGTTTTGACATTCATCCCCCGTTTGGGATTGATTCCTAAAACCGCGTAAATGGGCTTTTCAATCCAATTGAATAGAGGATCAATTTTCATATCGCGGTTGTGCATAATTGCTGCGAGGTATTTACCCAAGGGATAAGCCAGAACAAAGACGATGGCTAAAAGCAAAGCAAACTCTAACATGGCATTTCACTCCTATGTTTCAGAGCTGAAATCTGCATGCAGATATTGAAATAACGTTTATTTTGATTATTTAGTACAACGCAATTTTTTTGATGCTGTACCTGCTGATGCGCGTGAATGACCGCACTCATGTTTTTCATCCTAAGCATTGGGATATTCCAAAATCCAGTATGAAAAATAAGACCGTAAAGTCTCTATTCATAACTTTGGATGCCGCGTAAAGAAAGCGTAAAAATTTAGCTCAATGCACTTATAAATGCAGAAAAATATCTTAAAAGTGATGGCTATTATTATTCTGTGACTCACTTTATTTATGGATATAATTTCAGTACTTAAAGCCTTATTTTTAGGTTTTATAGAAGGTTTAACGGAGTTTTTACCCATTTCCAGTACTGGTCATTTAATTTTATTTGGCCATTTAATTGATTTTCATTCAGGCTCAGGCTGTGTCTTTGAAGTTGTCATTCAACTGGGCACAATCTTAGCCGTTTGTTGGCTCTACCGTAAAAAAATTATTAATCTACTACATGGTTTTATATCAGGTGATTACCATGCGAGACGTTTTGCGATAAATGTCTTCATTTCATTTATTCCTGCAGTAGTGATCGGAGTTATAGCTGTTGATTTTATTAAACAAGTTTTATTCAGTCCTTCGGTTGTGGCATCTGCACTGATTATTGGTGCACTGTTAATTTTTGCTGTAGAAGCGGCTTTGTTGCATAAATATGTAAGCATCTGATTTAAATAAATTTAATTTTGGATCAAAAAATAATCAAAACTTTTAAAATCATATAGTTATGAAATCTTTGTGCAACAAAGCCGGCTACAAATCAAACCATTGAATTAGAGAAAATTAAAGCTTTTTTAGGCGAGATTAACGAAGCAGATCAACAAAGCATTAACCAAACTCTTGCACCCGAAGCACTTGGCGAAATTGAAACTCAATTGAGAAACGAATGCGCAAAACAAAAGCAATTTTTAACAATCAAAAATCAACCAAATACCAATTATGCTTTAGGGTTTGATCAGCATCATCAATATGGCAATACCGTACAAAATGACGATGAAGTTGTACCAGCTCAAACCTGAGCTGAGCTAACAGTTACTCATTTCTAGGAGCAAGCAGCAATAGCACACCTCATCCACTTGCTGCCTAAGAACGAGCCCCCCTCATCACCTCAATGATATTCATAATTGAACTTGGATAATCTCTTTCAATAAATCAGGACGACGCCTTAAGTGATTGACCAGCACTTCATCGCAATATGCTGTATTAAATGGGAGTTGCTTTTGCTGTGGAAAATACCGCTCTGGATGCTGTAGAAACTGTTCCCATTTTTTATTTTCATTCTGTAATTCCCTGATCTGGTTTAGATAGGTTCTATCCTGAATTTTAAATGACACACCAAAATCATCATCTTCACAGGTGTCTTTATTTTCGTTATTTTTTCTGGCTTCTGTTAAATCTAAAATTTTCTGTTTATTTGTCTCTAATCTGCTTTGAACCCATTGCAAATCAAACTCTCTAAACTTGATTTGCAGCGTGGGTAAAATCAGTTGTACTGCCTGCGAAGCATTTTTAAATCTGCCATTTTTTTGAGCATAACCAGTTAATTCTGAATAGAATATTTCAAGCTTTTTATGCAACAGCGGCGCATATCGTTTTCTTATATTCAAAATTCCATTGATTCTACGCTTCAAACTCGGGTTATAGGTGTAGACTCTACCGCCTTCATCAACAACCAACTCAATATATTTATTTAATATTTCAGAATATTTCTCATTAATCTGCTGCTGTCTATAATCACGAATCCCCTCTATTACCGTATTAATTTGACCAAGCAAATTCAGCAAGTCCTGTACCGAATACGTTTCACCAAAGAACTGCATTTGGCTATGCTCTACCATCAGTTCAACCAAAAATTCGCGTTCTGACGCTTCAAACTCAGTCTTTGGGTCAGGATCGCTTATTATTTTATGTTCTCTTAAAAAACGTCCAGCATGATCCAAAAAGCAATTCAGAATTTCATCCTGCAATTGCTCAAAATCAAGAAGTGTGCAATTTTTCATTTATGAATCTAAATAATAGTTTTCAATATGTTATACCACAACTCTAGTAAAATATTATTTCTAATTATTAGTATTACATAAAGACCTACATCAAAAAAATAAGATTAAGACATAGGGATGGTCAGCCTTACTTCAAAGGTGACCCATTCAAATTAAAAAAGTTTTATGTATGGAATACCCACTTCATGAATTGCTTTCAAATTAATACTACCGAACTACTTTTTATAAAGTATCGTTCTATGACCGTTGAACTAATGACAGTAGTTTCTGACTATTATCCCCACCTCAGCAAAGCCGAAGCACTGAGAAAAGCGAATAATCAACAATTCCCTTTCTCAGTATTCAAAATAGATAAAAGTAAACGTGCTCCATTTTTGGTACACATTAAGGATCTTGCTGCTGTCTTGGATAAGCAATATTCAGAGGCATCCAAAGATTTTGCTACGTTTCATCGATGAGGCGTAGCACCTCCTCCAACTGTAATATATTTCTTCTCGCTTTCACTGATACATAACGCTGTAAACTCCCCCAAGAATCGTGCAAACTTACTTTCTGAATTTCAGGAATAGTAAAACTCTGTTCAGCTAATCGAGTACAGCCTTCATGTCTCAAGTCATGAAATCGTAAATCTTCAATCCCCAAAATTTTACAAGCTTCTCTAAACTCTTTACCCAAAATTTTGGGATTCAAAGGCAATAACAAATTTTCATTATGTTCAAGCTTTAGCATCCGTTCTCGAACTTCTGAATGTTTCAGTCTTTTGATCAGCTCCTTACAAGGATCAAGTACATCAAATGACTTATGATTACCTTTAGAACCATTAGGATTCTTTAAATCATGCACTTTCCACGTTGAATGATGTGGGTCATAATCTCGAAGATACAATCGTGTTAATTCAGCTTCACGTCTGCATGAGAAAATTGCAAACCACATAATCAAATGCATTGGGTATTTAGAGCCATAACGATTTAGCTTCCATCGTTCTGCAAAATACTTCGTCAATGCAATCAATTCATCTCTCGAAGGCAGTCGGTCTCTTTTTTGACTGGAGGATATTTGACGTGTTTTTCTTAACTGAGCAGTAGCCTTATCGAAGCTATTTAAATCAATATCCATTTCCCACATAACAGCAGCATGAGAAAGAACACCTCTGATATGTAAAAGCTCATGTTGCAGTGTACTAGTCGCAATAGGTTCAAGATCGAGGTACGGAATTCCACCCTTCCTTAAAGCCACATGCTCGGCCAAATGTACTGATTTTATTTTTGTGATAATATTGCGCGCAATTGGTAGCTTCTTAATTAAGAGCAGAGAATAGCGTTTCGTCCTTCCGTACTCGCTCCCGACTTCATCCAAATATTTATCTATGGCATCTGATAAGGTCAGATCAATCAACTTTTCTTTGCCAAGCAAAATATCAGGATTTTCTTGAATTTCGACTTCTCGTTTCTTAATCCAGTTTTCAGCTAATTTCTTTGAGTGAAATGTTTTACTTTCAGAAAAAGCAGGAAAGCCCTTTCGAGTGATTCGAATCGCAGCACGATAGTTAACTTTACCATCTGCACCTTTCCTTGCTGTAATTGAACCCATAATTTACACCAAAAGCTATTTTTTCTATTATGGTGTAAAATTTGGTGTAAATGCAAATGGATTCACCCACCTAAACACAGGTTCAAACAAATTCTCGCAGGTTGCAGAATATAGATTAAAGGTATGATTTTTAATGACTATTAACAAAAACATTGAAAACACTCAATCTCCGAGAATCAGCGTAGCACCGATGATGGATTGGACGACCAAAGATTATCGTTTCTTTGCCCGCTTATTTAACCCGAATGTCATCCTTTATACCGAAATGGTGACCACTGGCGCGATTCTGTTTGGCGGTGCAAATCGTCATCTCGACTATAACAATGAAGAACACCCGATTGTGCTACAACTCGGTGGCTCAAATCCTAAAGACTTAGCCACTTGTACCAAAATGGCACAAGACTGGGGTTATGATGAAGTCAATTTAAATGTCGGCTGTCCAAGCGACCGTGTACAAAATAATAAAATCGGGGCCTGTCTCATGGCAGAACCTGACCTTGTCGCTGAATGTATTGCTGAAATGCAAAATGCCGTGGAGATTCCAGTCACGGTAAAGCATCGTATCGGGATTGATGACATGCATTCTTATGAAGAAATGCTACATTTTGTCGATACAGTCACGAAAACGGGCTGCGATAATTTTATCGTACACGCACGTATTGCCTTGCTTCAGGGGCTTTCTCCGAAAGAAAACCGTGACATTCCCCCACTACGTTATGAAGATGTCTATCGTTTAAAGCAAGAACGTCCAAATCTATTGATTGAAATTAATGGCGGGATCAAAACCTTTGCTGAAACACAAGAACATCTCAAACATGTTGATGGTGTGATGATTGGTCGTGAGGCCTACCATAATCCCTACCTTTTGGCAGAGCTGGGACAGCTGTGGAATTTGGATCTACCTGATCGCTTTGAAATTATTGACCAAATGCTGCCGTATATTGCAAAGCGTATGGCTGAGGGTGCGCCATTGTCGATTATCACGCGCCATATTTTGGGTTTATTCCAAAACCTTCCGGGTGCTCGAAAATGGCGTCAGGCTTTAAGTGGTGGTAATGCCAAGACTTTTGCCGATGTTGAAAATGCAATTCTTAACATTAAAGACGCAATGCAACGCACCGAAGATTATTTAAAAGAACACACTCTAGCTCAGTAATTTAGAACGTTGATCTAAACGAAAAAAGCGAAGCATCTGCTTCGCTTTTTTATGTTTCACCGTTATAGCCGAGTACAAGCTTTCACTAAAGCACGCTTGTGTATATTGGTGACACATTTTATTGTTTCAGTCTTAAAATCATAATGATAGGAAATATACTTTCCTGCAATAAGCTCGCTGACAAAGGGTTCTTTTCTAAAGTAAGCCGTAGTTATACAACCATGTAAATCAGGGGTGGCATTTACTTTAATCTGTTCAACAAATTGACTTTGCTGATGAATTTGATCCTGTAATTTTAAAATACGATTCATATTTTGAAATTCTACGGATTGAGCAATCTGTTGTATATTTTTAAAATGACAAGCCTGCGTGACATCATCATGATGCTGATGCATTGACCAAACCAATAATGACTGTATATCACTCATCATTTCTTTGGCTTCATTGACCTGATTTAAAACATAAAAATGACGAACGGTTGAGTAAATAGCATATACAACACCACAACTCAAAATGATCCCTAAAGCCACTATTGTAACATCAAGTTTGGAATGCCCTGAAAGATGAGTCATGGAGCTGCTTTATCCCTTTATATTTTAAAAGTGCTTCAGGCGAACTCTTCTTTTATATAAGAGCTTAACCGGTAAATTTACTCAGAGCACGCCAGTATTTGTCTTTAAACAAACTGACCTCTATTTCAAAGTTGCCTTTATATTTTTCAATCACTTGATCAATGACCTTGGATGGTTTTCTAAACTCTTTACACGCAAAATATATAGTTCTTAAGTGATTACCCGTTTCACGACCTATATTTAAATAGCCATCCACATCCTTAAGCTCTTGTAATAATGCATCTTCTATCAAATCCAGTAGTTCATAATCTGTAGACGCGGACATGCCATTTGAATGCTGACCATAATAAGAGATTTCAATCAACATCATCCATGGATGTGAGGCTTTTTGATCCCATGTTAAAAGTGTACGATTTAAAGTCGCCAGCAACGGTAGACCTTCATTGGTTTCACCTTCCAAACTGACAAATTCATCGGCATCCGTATTTGAACGGGTAATTTTGTCTAATCTTGAAATTTCACTACTTTTTAAAATTAAAATGTTTTTGAGCAAGTGAATCGGTAGCAATTCTTTTTCGGCATCTTGCTTAGACTGGACAGAAACATTGTCCAATTTGGTAACCGCATCGTACTCGCCCAAATAGTTGTCGAGGAAAATATACACAGCCTGTAAAAACGCATCGTTTTCAGCTGCATTATATTCATCATGTACCACGACCAGATCAATCTCATCGGGATATTCGGCTTGCTGGTTAAAATAAAAAGATAAAGTCTCCTGACTAAACTCATAATCATGCATATTAATCCCGACTTGATGAATATCGCTTTCAGGTTTAAGCGCAGTGAACTTCCACCCTGCAATCTCAGGTGCAGCTGCAATCAGCTCTTCCACAAAGACAATATTTGGAATGATGCCATCAGGGGTAAGAATTAATTCAGCTGTTTGTGGGGTTAACATGCCCGTCAGAAAAAAGATGCCGCAATGGACTTTTTCCAATTCAGGCGTCAATCGATCAAAGAAATCTCGCTCGATTTCAGTTTTACTGCCTTGATTCACAATGTGGTGAAAATGCTGTTGATGCTGCTGAAACCATTGCCAAAATGCAGTATATGCATTTTCATTCGCAGGCGTTTTTTTGTTTTGAGAACCCCATAATTTTTTTAAAAAGCTCATTTTTCTTTTCTCTTTTTTTCTATTGGTTTCAATATTTTTTGTGGTCTAAGGACTGTATCCATATATCGATGTATACAGTCCAATTAAACCTAAAACAGTATTATTGTTTCGCTTTCATTCCATCTAATTTTTTCAGCACTTCCGCCACTGCCACCATCGCAAAGCTTGAAGTCACCACCACCGCAGAACCATAGCCACCACAACGTAGGCCCGCACTTGGACACACATCTGCACTGGAAAATGGATTATCAATCGAATACACACAGCTAATGCCGAACTTTTCTTTTGGTTTTTTACAAATTCCCATGCCACGTAACTGGGTTCGAAGCTTCGCCAACATGGGATCTTGTTCGGTTTTAGACAAATCAGCAACTCGGATTTTTAGTGGGTCGAGCTTACCACCCGCTCCCCCCGAAACAATCAATGGGATCTTATTAAAACGGCAGTGCAACATCAGTGCTAATTTAGCTTTGACGTCATCAATACAATCTAAAATTAAGTCTGGTCGATGTTCTAAAATTTCTTTGACATTTTCTGGGGTTAAATAGTCATCGATCAAATTGATTTTGATCCGTGGATTGATGGATCGACAACGTTCGGCCATCACTTCAATTTTTTCATGACCCAAGGTTGAGCTCATGGCTGGCAATTGACGGTTAACATTCGAAGCCGCAATTGAGTCCATATCAACCAGTGTTAATTCTCCAACGCCTGTACGCGCTAAAGCCTCTACTGCCCACGAACCTACACCACCAATTCCGATCACCATGACATGACTTTTTTCATAATATGAAAAGGCCTCGTCTCCATAAATTTTGGCTACACCAGCAAAACGGCGGTCATATTCATCATGTTGCAGATCAGTCATGCGTACATCTATATCGGTAAAATCATGTTCATTTTACCTGAATACGACCTTGGATTGAATGTATCGCTACAAACAATAAAGCCCTGCTACTGACAGGGCTTTATTTCATTGAGATTAGGCTGCAATTAAATTACGCAGTACATAATGCAAAATACCGCCAGCTTTAAAGTATTCCACCTCATTCAAGGTATCAATACGGCACAACACTGTAAATTGGTCTTGGCTGCCATCTTCTCGAAGCACCTGAATATCCAAAGTTTGATGCGGCTGAATATCATCCGATAATCCATGAATCGAAAGTACTTCACGACCTGTCAAGTTTAAGGATTGGCGCGTTTGTCCATCGACAAATTGCAATGGCAATACTCCCATACCAACCAAATTCGAACGGTGAATTCGTTCAAAACTTTCGGCAATCACCGCTTTAACCCCCAATAAGTTCGTGCCTTTGGCAGCCCAGTCACGTGATGAGCCTGTGCCATACTCTTTCCCAGCAATAATGATTAACGGCGTATGTTGCTGCTGATAAAACATAGAGGCATCATAAATCGGCAAGGTTTCTCCTGTTGGAATATAGATCGTGTTTCCACCTTCTTCTCCACCGAGCATTTCATTTTTAATGCGGATATTGGCAAAAGTGCCTCGCATCATCACTTCATGGTTCCCACGTCGAGACCCGTAAGAGTTAAAGTCTTTGGGTTCAACCCCTTGCTGTTGCAAATAGCGTCCTGCGGGGCTGTCTTTCTTGATATTACCCGCTGGGGAAATATGATCGGTGGTGACCGAGTCTCCAAGCACAGCCAAAATACGTGCCTGTTCAATATTGGTAATCGGTTTCGGTGGCTTACCTATCTCTTCAAAAAATGGCGGGTGGCGAATATAGGTTGAATTCTCTTGCCAAGCATAGGTCTGACTTTGAGGAATCTGAATCTCCTGCCATGCTGCATCACCATCAAATACTGCGGCATATTCTTTATGGAACATCGCGGTATTTACGCTCTGTAGCGCATGATCAATTTCAGCCTGACTCGGCCAAATATCCTTCAAGTAGACTGCTTGCCCATCTTTGCCGAGGCCGATCGGTTGCGTGGTCAGGTCTGTACGGATATTGCCCGTCAAACCATAAGCCACCACCAAAGGTGGCGAAGCCAACCAGTTGGTTTTCACCAGAGGATGCACACGCCCTTCAAAGTTACGGTTGCCTGAAAGCACTGAAGCGACATTGAGATCATGGCACTGAATGGCTTCTTCAATCGGTTCAGGCAGTGGTCCAGAGTTACCGATACACGTGGTACAACCATAGCCAACAAGGTTATAACCCAACTCATCCAAATACGATGTTAAACCTGCCGCAGCCAAATAATCGGTCACCACTTTAGAACCGGGCGCAAGCGAACTTTTCACCCACGGTTTACGCTGTAGACCTTTTTCAATGGCTTTTTTGGCAAGAAGTCCTGCAGCCAACATTACACTTGGGTTTGAGGTATTGGTACATGAGGTAATGGCTGAAATCACCACATCACCATGATTCAATGGATAGGACTTTCCATCAATAGTGCAAGATGGCTCCTCATGCGGCAGATTGGCTTTTTTAGCTTCAACAGCTGTGCCACCGCCTTCATTTTCTAAACGCTCTTTGGCTTCTTTGGCTGGCTTGAGATTTAGTTCCATCAAATCATGAAAAGTTTTAGGTACATCTGACAGCAAGACACGATCTTGCGGACGTTTAGGGCCTGCCAAACTGGCCTGCACTGTACTCATGTCCAAGCTCAAAGTATCGGTAAAAACGGGTTCATCACCTGCATTTCGCCACAGGCCTTGCGCTTTACTATAGGCTTCAACCAAATCAATCCGTTGTTGCTCACGACCTGTCAACGCTAAATAAGCCAAGGTCACGTCATCAATGGGGAAGAAACCACAAGTTGCACCATATTCAGGGGCCATATTGGCAATAGTCGCGCGGTCAGCCAAAGGCAAGTCGGCTAAACCATCGCCATAGAATTCAACAAATTTACCAACCACGCCTTTTTGGCGTAGCATTTGTGTGATGGTTAAAACCAAATCTGTTGCGGTAATGCCTTCATTGAGTTTCCCTGTGAGTTTGAAACCAATGACTTCAGGAATTAACATGGATACAGGCTGCCCGAGCATCGCCGCTTCAGCTTCAATCCCGCCAACACCCCAACCAAGCACGCCTAAGCCATTGATCATGGTGGTATGCGAATCTGTTCCCACCAAGGTATCAGGGAACGCAAAAGTTTGTCCCTCATCCTCCCCCAGCCATACAGCTTGAGCCAGATACTCTAAATTGACTTGGTGGCAAATTCCTGTACCGGGCGGGACAACGCTAAAGTTATTAAAGGCCGATTGTCCCCAGCGTAGGAATTGATAACGCTCACCATTGCGTTGCATTTCAATTTCGACATTTTCAGTAAAGGCATCTTTATCCGCAAAATGATCAACCATCACGGAATGATCAATCACCAAATCGACAGGGGACAAGGGATTAATCAAATTCGGATCGCCACCCGCTTGTGCCATTGCAGCACGCATCGCAGCCAAGTCAACCACGGCAGGAACCCCTGTGAAATCTTGCATCAGCACACGTGCAGGCCGATATTGAATTTCCTGATCAGAGCTTCTGGTTTTTTGCCAATCGACTAGGGCTTGAATATGCTCTACTTTTACACTTTTTTGATCTTCAAAACGGAGTAAATTTTCGAGTAAGACCTTTAAAGACTTGGGTAATTGATCAATATTACCCAATGTTTGGGCGGCTTGAGGGAGGTTAAAAATTTGATAGGATTTTTCACCCACCGTGAGTGTTTGTAATGCATTGAAACTATTGATTTTGCTATATCTGGCCATTCGGTTGCCCTCCCAGTATTGGCGAATTTATTTATTATGATGTTCTTTCTTTAATGTAAGCCTGTTTAGAAAAGAATGTGTTCCCTTTTGGTTATCTTATTTTTATCGAGATTATTGTCTTATTCTTCTAAAATTTTAAATTCAACGCAGCCAATGAGTTCTGCCAGAGTTGAGTTGCTAGCGCCCACTCAGTCTGATCCAATGTCTGTGCGAGACTCTCCAAAACATAAGGTAAATTCACCGGTGTATTGCGGGTACGGTGCTCAGTCGATGTTTGACAACACAACGGCGTCATATCTGGACAGTCCGTTTCAATCACCAAATGTTCACTACCAAGTACTTGCACCACTTGATGCAATTTTTTGGCATTTGGATTGGTGATTTGCCCTGTCACCCCAATTTTAAAACCGAGTTTGACCAAGGCCTTGGCTTCTTCCACCCCACCACTAAAGGCATGAGCGATACCACCGAATTTAAATTTTTGGGCTTTTAAAATGGCAATACTTTCTGCATGTGCTTTGCGAATATGCAATAACACAGGTTTTTGATATTGCTTAGCAAGTTCCAGTTGTTCAGAAAAATAAGATTGCTGCTTGGCGAAAAGTGCAGGCTGTTTATGCTCTTTTAAAAAGGTGTCTAAACCAATTTCACCCACAGCTACGCAGTCCTGCTGCTGCAGGACCTGCTCTAAACGTTGTAAGTGTTCGGTCTGATGCTGTTCGATATAAAACGGATGTAAACCAGGGGCAAGATAAGAGCACGGAACATTCTTCCAGCTTTTTAATTGCTGATGGGTCTGAATCAGCGTATCAAATCGTGATTCAAGAAAACCAATAAGGACCAGTGCCTCTACCCCAACACGTTTTGCTTGCTCAGCCAAATGTTGCCGATCAGTATCAAAATCGGCAACATCAAAATGAGTATGGGTGTCGAACAGAGGCAAGCTCATGCTTGATTAACTCTTGGCTTCTGAAGCAGCCTGTACGCTCTGTTTGGCTTTTGGTAAGTACTCAGGCTTTAAAATTTTCTGGAGTTGATCATAACCTATAGTTAAGCGTGGTAAACCCACCACATAAGGACCAATTTCATACTCGCCATATTGTAAAATCAGACCTTCAGTGCCCAAGTAATAATTGTTACTCAAGCTAAACTTCCACGCTTGCTCATATTCATCGACATTGGTCGCTAACTTAGAGTCCACAACCCAAGCACGAAAGGCTTCATGCGCTACTCTATTTAACGCCGCCTTCTGATTCGGCAACAATAGATCATCCAAACTCACCAGCTTTTGCTGCTTCAAGTCAAAATTATAATAATGCTGTGACGATGAACCATGTGCACCGCCTAAGTAGCTGCTGGTGTTCAATACCACCGTGGCCAAAGGATCTTTGGCATTTAGAATTTTAGGCTTAATCATCAAACTAATTTGATGGTTAGAACTTAAGGCTTTCAACTCTTGGTCTAAACCCAGAAAAGCAGCCAAATAAGGTTGAACTTGTTTCTCTAGTTTCAGTTTAGGGGTGAGGACTTGGCCCACTACTGCAGGTTCAGAACTTGCCGCCACCGCACTTGATGCCGTGGTATCAGAACTGCTATGCATCGGCGAAATATCAATAATCTGCGATAAATCTTTCACAATTTGTTGATCAATAAAATCATCAATAAATGCTTGATTACTTTGCAAACGATCAATGTTTAATTCTGGGCAAGCATTGCCATCACATTCAGGTAATTCGAATTGTAATTTTTCTGTGTCACCGACCAGCTTTAAGGCTGTTTCTACCTCTGAAGCCGCTGTGGTTTGCGTTGCAGGAGTTTGAGGCTCTTTATCTTTTGGTTGACAGGCTGTCAAACTGATGGCAGCTGCAAGTACGCTGATTGTAAATATTGTTTTGCTTTTTAACATATATAACCTATTACCTTGTGAAGCCGGCTCTTGCTTTGGCCAATGCACTAAAACAGCTGGGTATAGACATCGGCTTTTAATACCTGTTGAGTTTGTGCTTTCGTCAAATAAATATCAAGCTGGGTCCCATCTTTTACAATCTCATGAGTCCGATAATGTAAACCGATGCCCTCTTGGTCAAAAAACCAATCTGCTTGCCCCCAGTACAACTTCGCTGGTGCAGATTTTCGCACTTCGGGTTCTTGTTTCTTCAACCATTCTTGATACGCTTTTTGCACCAATACATTCATCGCCAGCTGCTGTTTCGGGTGAATTAAATCTAATAATGCCACCGCTTTTTGGTTTTTACGATCCGCAACAAAGAAATAATAACGTTCCTTAACATTTACATTTTCTTGATTGGTATCAACCCCAATTTGCATGAGCACAAACTGATTGCGCTGATACGGTATACGCGTATACATCGCCAAGCTATAAGCCTTGTTGCCCTTGAATTCAGCTTGCCATACATCCGATTTTTTCACATAGGCATTAATGGCTTGCTGTAAGTTCATGTCTTGTTTTAAGCCAATCTGATCTTGAATCACTCGAGCCTGACTTTTGGCAATCCATTGGTTTAACCACGGATCTGCCGTTGTTAAGCTTTGCAGATCCAACTCAATACAATTCTTGGTTTCACAAAATGGCTGTGCAATATCAGCCGCTTGTTGCTGAATATTTAAATACGGTAACACTTCAGCCTGCTCTGTTTTAAATACCGAGCCTTTGGCATCTGCATCTGTTTCAGATTGTTTAGAGGAGTCACATGCCGTCAATAAGACAGTCAAACTCACCAATATTGTATAAATAGCCTGTTTCTGCAACATGCGTCTTCCATGAAATTCATGATTAAAATTAAAGTATCTTGCATAATAAAACAGCTTCACGAAGAAGCTGTTTTATTTTTTAACATCCCGATTAGTGTTCGCGGGTATTGCGGAACACGATGTCTGGATAGCGCTCTTGCATCAGTTGTAAGTTCACACGACTCGGTGCCAAGTAGGTCAAGTGACCACCGCCATCTACCGATAGTTGATCATGTGCTTTTTTCTTAAATTCATTGAATTTTTTGTCATCATCACATGACACCCAACGCACTGTATTAATACTCACAGGCTCGTAGACGCAGTCGACTTTGTATTCTTCTTTCAAACGGTATGCCACCACTTCAAACTGAAGCACACCCACTGCACCCACAATCAAATCATTGCTATTTTGCGGCATGAAGACCTGTGTTGCACCTTCTTCTGAAAGTTCTTTTAAGCCTTTTTGTAACTGTTTCGATTTCAATGGATCTTTCAAACGTACACGGCGGAACATTTCAGGGGCGAAGTGCGGGATGCCCGTGAATTGCAATTTTTCACCTGAGGTAAAAGTATCGCCAATTTGAATCGTACCGTGGTTATGTAAACCAATAATGTCACCCGGCCATGCTTCTTCTAGATGCTGACGATCACCAGCCAAGAAAGTCAAAGCATCACTAATACGCACATCTTTATCTAGACGCACATGCTTCATTTTCAAACCTTTTTCATATTTGCCTGAACAAATACGCATAAAGGCAATACGGTCACGGTGTTTCGGGTCCATATTGGCTTGAATTTTAAAGACAAAGCCAGTAAAACCCTCTTCAGTTGCTTCAACCAAACGATTTTCTGTTGGGTGCGCTTTAGGTTCAGGCGCATAGTTGCTAAATGCATCTAACACATGGTCTACACCAAAGTTACCTAATGCTGTACCAAACAATACAGGCGTTTGACGACCCGCAAGGAACTCTGTACGGTCTAAAGGCTCATTAGCCATTTGCACCAACTCTAGAGACTCTTCAAATGCCGCCCAAGCCAGCTCACCGACTTTTTCACGTAAGTCTGGATAGTCATAACCATCACGGACTTCGATTTCGGTAATGGTTGAACCAAAACCTGCTTTATACACATAAAACTTTTCTTCGATCAGGTTAAACACCCCAGCGAAGTCACGACCTGTACCAAGCGGCCAAGTGATCGGCACACATTTGATTTTGAGAACGTTTTCAATTTCATCCAACAGCTCTAAAGGCTCACGGATTTCACGGTCCATTTTGTTCACAAATGAAATGATCGGTGTGTCACGCATACGACACACTTCCATCAGTTTCACAGTACGATCTTCGACACCTTTTGCACCATCGATCACCATCAAAGCTGAATCGACCGCCGTTAAGGTACGATACGTATCTTCAGAGAAGTCTTCGTGTCCCGGCGTATCCAGCAGGTTGATCATCTTGTCTTTAAATGGAAACTGCATTACAGAGGTGGTGATCGAAATACCACGTTCTTTTTCCATTTCCATCCAGTCCGAAGTGGCAGCACGGTCCGATTTACGGCTTTTCACCATACCTGCAATCTGAATGGCCTGTCCCCACAACAGTAATTTTTCTGTCATGGTGGTCTTACCAGCATCGGGGTGGGAAATAATCGCAAAGGTACGACGCTGCGCAACTTGCGCGGCTAATTCATTTTTAAACATAAATTAAATCTGCAATTGATCATAGCCCTCATGATCGATACGACCATAAAGTCCTATAAAAGAAATTCTAAATTGGGCTAATTGTATCCGAATACCGCTTGAGCTTCTATTGTCTTTTATCAAGCGAAGCGAGAAAGCACCTCACGCCAAAGCGTTTCAATGAGTGGCTTAATTGAAATAAGTTGACGATGTGTACTCAAACTCTTCTAAGCGCTTAACATCCATAGGCATGCCCAACAAATAACCTTGTAATTGCTGACAGCCTAACCGCGACAAGATTTCCATTTGCAGGGGACTTTCTACACCTTCTGCTGTCACGACCAAACCCAAGCGAATCGCCAGATGAACAATACTTTCTAAGATCATTTCATCTTTTGAACCAACGGTCAGCTCATGAATAAAACCACGATCAATCTTCAACTCATCTACAGGTAGGTTTTTTAAATATAAAAAGCTGGAATGTCCTGTCCCAAAGTCATCAATCGCCAAACGAATCCCCATTTCACGTAACCGCTGTAAGGTACGAATGCTGCCTTCGATATGGTGCATGGCCGTACTTTCAGTGATTTCAATGATTAGATGATTTGGGTTGACCTTGTATTTATCAAAAAGATGCTCAAGATTATTAAATAAATGCTTATGCTCAAACTGCACCGCCGATAAATTCACAGCAATTGGATACAGTTCAATTTTCTCTCGTTCCCAGATTTGCAGTTGTTTACATGCTTGCTCCAAAGCCCAATACCCCATTTGGATGATCAGCCCCGTTTTTTCCGCACCTTTAATAAACATATTGGGGGTCAGCAAACCTAAAGTCGGATGCTTCCAGCGAATCAATGCCTCGACTCCACAAATCCGTTGATCTTGGATGGTAAATTTAGGCTGGTAATACAAAACAAACTGTTGTTCTTCTACGGCTTTATATAAGTCATTGATCAGCTTAGTTTGGCTTTTCGCTTCTTGTTGGTCAAAACTGTAATTAAAAATAGAATAGGTATTTCGTCCCTGATATTTTGAGGTCAGCATCGCTGCATCGGCATTAATCAGCAAATCCTGCAAATTACTACCATGTTCGGGATACATCGCAATACCAATACTCGCAGACACATTAATTTCTTTACCCGCAATCAAAAAGCTATCTTGAATCAACTCCAGCACGTGCTCCGCCATTTGGCACGCTTGCTCAGCAGTCGCCTGCTCCAGCACCATTAGAAACTCGTCCCCACCAATTCTGAGAATTTTTCCATTTTTACTTAAGTGGCGATGAATCCGAGTGGTCAGTTGAACCAATAATTGATCCCCAACATGGTGCCCAAAGACATCATTCACAGCTTTAAAGCGATCTAAATCGATATATAGAAAAGCAATGCTTTCATTGCGGAAGCGGTGATCTGTAAACAGAAAATGGGCGTATTCTGCCAAATACAATCGATTGGGGAGCTTGGTTAAATTGTCCTGTACCGCCTGATTTGCCAACTCTTTATTGGCCAGAGAGAGTTGAATATTACGCTCTTCTAAACGCTGCTCCAACACCGCAACAACAAATGTCGCCACCAAAATCAAACAGGTAATAAAGATAACAACAAATAAAACAATGCTTTGACCTGCTTCAAGGGGCATCACCAGCTTGTCACTATGGGTTGGATAGAACGAGACTGCTAGCATACCGGTATAATGCATACTCACGATGGTCAAGGCCATCATCCCTGCAACATACCATTGGTACAACAGTTTCTTACTGACTGCACTTTTATATTTAAAGATCAGCCAAAAGGTTAAACCCGAGCCACTAATCGCAATCAAGATAGAGAAAACTGTCAGCAAGGGATCATAAGCACTCTGATAGCCCTCAATAATCAGCCCCATCATGCCAGTATAATGCATACCCGAAATACCAAGCCCCATCAATACCGACCCCAAAACCAATCTTAAAAAAGGTAAGGTCTGACGCGTGGTCAACCAAATTGAAAAAACAGATGCAATAAAAGCAATAAAAAAAGAAAGAATTGTCAGTGCAGGGTCAAAATAACTATGCGTCGGCAAATCACAAGCCAACATACCCACAAAATGCATGGCCCAAATGGCACAGCCTAAGAAAAAACTACTGAGTAAAATGAGCACTGTTTGAAATTTTTTACGCCAAGTACGAAATAATAAGCGTTCGGTCGACACTGCAAAAAAACACGCCAACAATGCCACAACAATTGAACCTAATACCAAACTAAAATCGTAATGCACATGCATCATATAAAATGTCCGTATTAATTTCTCTTTTTCTTCATTTATATCCTTTTTATCAAAGGCGAAAAGCATTACTACCCGATTAAGAATCTTATACAAACAGGTTCAGGTCAAGAAAAAATCACAGAGATATCATTAGAATTTATAGATTTATTTTACCTAGCAGATTGCTTTAGCAGCATGCCAATCCCACATTTGTGTTTTGAATCACAATTTAAATAAAAAGCCAGTCGAAACTGGCTTTTTAATACATTGCATCAGAGATTAAACTATTTTGCAGTACCTTTTTGCAACTTGGCATAATCTAATAAGACATTTGCAGATTCAGTCACAAATGCTTCCTCTTCAGGCAATGCAGGACGTTGATTCGCTTTCATTTTAGCGCGTGCTTCAACCAAAGCTTCCATAGAAGCTTGATAGCTTTCCCAGTTTGCATAAGGCTTTTGTCCTGCAATCTGACGGCGCTTGTTTTCCGAATCTAAAGTCTGTTTTTCTAGTGCCAACAATTCAGCTTTACGTTGATCAATATCTAAAACCACACGTTTTTGATCTTCAGTCTTTTTCGAGATGTCTTTACGCTGTTCAAGATAGTTAAACTGCGGGTCGACTTTAACGCGTGCTTGCGACAGTTCACCTAAACGTTTTACATACGGTGCAATGCTGCCTTCACGTTTAAACGGTGCGGTTGGAATGGTGTCCCATTCAAGCGCATTTTTCGCTTTACGCTCACCAAACTCTTCATTGTAAATATCTACCAATTTCACATCTGGAATCACGCCTTTGTTTTGCGTACTGCCACCCGTTACACGGTAAAACTTACGTTGCGTTAGTGTCGCTTGACCATGCGCCAAGTTATCGAGCTGAACTTGTGCTGTTCCTTTACCTGTGGTGGTGCTACCAATCACAATGCCACGTTCATAGTCTTGAATCGCAGCAGAATAAATTTCGCTTGCAGACGCAGATGCTAAATTCACCATCACTGCCAATGGGCCTGCGTAGGTTTGCGCACCATTGTCATCGTCTTCGAAAACGCTGACATTGCCGTTACCATCTCGAATTTGCACCACAGGACCTGACTTAATCACCTGCCCAAGCATACGAGCTACTTCTTCAAGTGACCCCCCTGGGTTGTTACGTAAGTCGATAATAATCCCTGAGACATTCTTGGCCGCTAAAGTTTTCAGCGCATTGTTGGTATCTTCAGATACAGAACGATATTCTGTGCCCGCACGACGTGCACGATAGTTCAAATAGAAAGACGGTATTTCAATCACACCAAAAGTGTACTGCTGACCATCACGAGTCAGATTCACGGTACGTGAACGTACCCCAGCATCTTCTTCTTGAATGACGTCACGGGTAATGGTCACATTACGCGCTTGGCTCATCGACGCACCCGAGCCGAGTAAACGTATGGTGACTTTGGTACCACGTTTACCACGGATTAAGCCCACAATTTCATTGCTCGGCCAACCGATCACATCCACCATTTTTTCGCCATCTTGTGCCACACCAATGATGCGATCACCCGACTTCACCTGTCCAGACTTGCTCGCAGGGCCACCTTCTACAATGGTTTCTATTTTAGTGTAGTCTTCATTGCCCCGTTCAGGTCGAATCGACACCCCAATCCCTTCAAGCTGCAAAGTCGTCTGGCGGTTCAACTCCATTGCATCGACAGGTGGGAAATAGTTACTGTGCGGATCATAGGTAAGCGTCATTGCATTGAGTGTTTTGTCTAACACATCATCACTTTTCACCCGTGAAATACGTTCTAACTGGCGCATATAACGCTTGGTTAAGGTTTGTACTGGGGTTAAATCTTCCGAGCTAGTGAGATCTTGTCCATTGGCCAATTCTGGGTTGGCTTTAAGCGCTTTTTGCTTCGCCAACTCTTCTTCTTTGCTGATGGTCAAATTAATCAGCTGCGAAACCAACATTTTGTTCCAATGCTGACGCTGCGCTGCTTCATTGGCAAAATACGGTGCCTTTTCACGATCCGTTTCGATATAAACGTTGGCTTGTTTTAAATTCTGCGGCTTTTTCAGCTCATCCAGCATATACGTATAAAACTGGGTCAAACGATCACGATACTGTGCATGAATCGCATACGGTCCACTTAAGTCACCTGCTTTTAAAGCCGCACCTAAGTTTGAGCCATATTTACGCTTATAACTCTCTACTTCAGAGGCAAGAAACAGCGAATGGTCTGGATCTAAACTGTCCAGATAGAAATCGAGAATACGCGCCGATGTTTTCGCATCTAAACGTTGATTGAGATAATGTTGACGGTCAACCAAGGTCGCCAGTTGACGAGACACCAAAGCCTGCTCCTGCGACGGAACAATAGCTTGTTTGGTTACAGCGGTAGTTTCAGTCGCTGCAATAGCTTCATTAATGGCATGGGTGAAAAAGAATCCACCCGTTGCAATTGCAACCGCACAAGCAATGGTTTGAAGTTTCATAAATAATTCTTAGTTCCTTGGTTTTTGACCAAAATTACAATGTCATTTTTCGACATGAATTGAGAATATTCAAAATCTTAAACAACTTAATCTGTTTATGTCGTGTAGTTTTATCATAATCTGTGCTGACAAAATGTAGCAAATCATTGCAAAATTCGGGTATTGTTTTCGACGACCTGTTTCGCTCTTATTTCAGAGCCAAAACAGTCACTGACCAAAAAATCAAATACGGACACCCAATATGATTGGCGCATTGATGCTCGACATCGCAGGCACAGAACTTACTCAAGAAGATATTGCACTATTACAAGCACCGCAAGTCGGTGGCATGATTTTATTTGGACGAAATATTGAGTCTCCTGCACAAGTTCGCGCCCTCACCGACCACATGCGCCGAATTCGTCCTGATATTTTGATTGCTGTCGATCAAGAAGGCGGACGCGTTCAACGCTTAAAACAGGGCTTTAGCCTACTTCCAGCAATGGGTAAGTTTGGCGAGCTATTCTTAAGCGAACCTGAAAAAGCCTTAAGCCTGGCAGAACAATCTGGCTGGTTGATGGCGACAGAAGTGCTTGCCGTCGGTATCGACTTTAGCTTTGCCCCTGTACTCGACTTAAATGACATCAGTGATGTGATTGGGGACCGTGGCTTTGCCAAAAATATTCAAGACATCGTACCGCTGGCCAGTGCATTCCTAAAAGGGATGAAAGCCGCAGGCATGGCATCAACAGGCAAACATTTCCCCGGTCATGGTTCAGTCAAAGCAGACTCACATGTCGCAGCAGCCATCGACTCACGCACGTATGATGAAATTTATGCCAAAGATATGCAGACTTTTATTAAACTGATGCCACAGTTGGATGCACTCATGCCTGCCCATGTGATTTATAACCAAGTCGATCCAAACCCAGCAGGTTTTTCACCGTATTGGATTCAAACCGTTCTACGTCAGCAACTGGGCTTTGATGGTGTCTTATTCTCAGATGATTTAAGCATGCAAGCCGCATGTGTTGCAGGCGGTCCAGATGCACGCATTCAAGCCGCACTCCATGCAGGCTGTGACATGGGGTTGGTGTGTAATGACCGAGCAGCCGCATGTGTGGCTTTGGAAGGGATTAGCCAACTGGCGCTGCCAAACCAAGCTCGCTTAGAACGCATGCGTGGTCAGATTCCAAACGTCAACGTCCAATCGACGCTGCATTTAGGTGAAGATTGGGCCAAAGTACGCGACCAAGTGGAACTGTTTAGATTAAGTTAAGCACTTCATCTTTGACCATTTCAACCTCGATATTTCGGACAAAGGGACATCACAAGATGTCCTTTTTTCATTATGATAAACTCAAAATAAATCAACAGGCTTGCTCTGCATTGCCCAAACAACAACACTAAAACAACAAAATATCGGGTACGGATACCATGACAGATGCTTTATCGGCTCATCGCCACATCTCTTTTACTGCGCACTATACAGGCTATATTTGGTATAGCATGGGCATCTCACATCCCGTATTTGCCACCCGCAAAGGGAAGTTACTGGCCAAACTGGTGCATCCACTCGAAAGCTGGGCTGAGAAACATGTCGGTGGCAGTATGCGCACGACCTTAAAACAGCGTCATCAAATGATTGATGACCACCTCAGCGCGCTGATCCAACAGTACCCAAACTTACAAGTTTTAGAAATTGCCAGTGGCTTGTCGCCACGCGGCTGGAGCTTTCGCCAACAGTATCCTGAGATTGACTATCGTGAACTCGACTTACCGGACATGGCACAAATCAAAACTCAGGCCTTAAAACAGATCGATCAGACCAGTCCTGCGGTTCTCTCTGCCGACTTATTTAGCACGGATTTTGCCCGTGCCTTTGAGGTGTTTGACCCAAACCGCCCCTTGGTGGTGGTGAGTGAAGGTTTGATCAACTACTTTAGCAAAGACATGCTCGCTCAACTGCTACAAGGCATTGTCCAATACGGACAGCAGTTTGATCAGTTATATTATCTGACGGACCTCTACCCTGAACCTGTAAAAAATAAGCTGGCTAACTTTATCTGGAGCAGTAGCAAGCTTTTAAAATGGATGTCCCGTAGCGCCTTTGGCTTTCACTTTGTCAGTCCGCCTGAATCGGCTCAGTTTTTCAAACAAGCGGGCTTTCATACTGTTACTGTTCACCAACCCACTTTAGCTTTCAATAGTACTCAGTCCGACACTTCAAACTTAGATCAGCAGGACCACTTAGGCGACTTGGTCTGGTTGGTACATAGCCAATGGCAAAAGCCCAATCAACCCGAGCAATAGCCTGAAACCCAACCCATAAAAAAACAGCGATGAAACGCTGTTTTTTATTTTTGACTTTCACTTAACTCACAGCTTCGAGCAACGTCTGTTCTTGTTTCTGACGCCCCACAAAGCGAAGCAGTCGCTCTGCAAGTTCAAAACTGCCATGTTTAAACAAGGCACGAAGGTACGGTCCATCTTCCGCAAAAATTAAACATTCAATCTGAAATGCACCTTCTTCATCGCTCAAGTGCAAAGCTAAATCACGCGGATATTTAACCGCTATAGCAGCTAAGTCTGACTCAAAGCGTAAAAGCACCCCAAAGTAGTTCAAGTCCACCACTTCTGTCGCAATCACCAAATCCGAATGTCGATAGCTTAAGAAAGTTTCGGGCTGTTGAATCTGAACTCGCTCTTCACCACGGCTCTCCATTTCCAACATTTGTGCTCGACTAAAGGGGATAATTCCGTCTAAGTGTTGAATGGACTCATCCTTCAGAAACGTCGCAAACAAGTGCATGGTTTCTTTACGGCGTTGTAGTTGTGGCACATGGTCTGCATTGGCAATTTGCGCATATTCCATATCAGGACATTGCAAAGCAAAGTTGGCATTTTCATGTGGCAAGGTAAAACTGTCATATTGGCCACAGGCCACCAAGACTTTGCACTGTGGAATCGGCACATCGGTGAGACGAAGCAAACGATTGCAGTTGATTTCATAGCGCTCTTGTTCTGTTGCCGTAAACTCCGCCATCTGCCTGAAGAACAAACGCTTGGCTGTGGGTGACATTTTGGTTTTATCCATTTTAGCATGATTGACCAAATACAAAATCACGGCCTGACCAAATTCATCCATGCGTTGTTCACGCATTAAATGTAACGATTCCTCCAGCAACATCCGCCAGCTTTTACGGGTCTTTTGCATCACACCCATTAAAATCATACGGTCAATCAGCTCTGGTCGTTGATCGGCCAAACAAGACGCCACCACTGAGCCCAGTGACATGCCCATCACTGAAACTTTGTCTAATCCTTCAATATCCAACCAAACGCCGAGCATTTTCGCGAGATCACCCAGTTCTAACGTGCCCGCAGACAAGCCTGTATCGATATTACGAATTTGTTGATTGGCACCCATTGAAGGCAGATCAATCAGGACAATCGGACCGGCATCGAGCAGTTGTTCAACACAGTATTTGTAGGAATTAAAGTTTTGAAATGCCCCACCAATAATCACGATAGGCGTGCGATGGAATGACTCTGGCCGAGCAATCGCCATGTATTCGACTTTCCAGCCCTCAATCCATGTGGTTCGTGCAGGTTCTTTAAAGCTGTTACGATGGTAAACATCAAAAAAACCTAAGCGTAAATTCGCGTCATACAGCTCGGCATCCATTTGAATCATAGAATTCATGTTCCTTCCCTCTACTCTTGCCTATACTTTTTGTTTTGCAAGAAATGCACGATCACGCCTGTCAACGATAACAGGGTGTTCAGTGTTGTAATAATTATGCAAGGACTTCATGTCCTAAAATTCATTCTATACAGAGCACTGTTTTACACGCAACAGATTGTGCAACCGCTTGTCATGTTTTAGATAAAAAACAATTTCAAAATATGTATAAGTCCGCCTCTACACTGGATTTTTCATGTAGAGACTATGCGGTCGAGTGTTAGGCTGTTACTATCTTCTGTGAAATTTCTAAGTGATCAAACCGCTATGCAAGAGTCGATTGAACAATATATGCAAACGGTAGGACAGCAAGCACGTCAAGCTTCTCGTATTTTGGCGCGTGCCTCTACCGAAACTAAAAACAATGCGTTGTCAGCTATTTATACTGCGTTAGTCAACAGTGAGCCCACTATTTTAGCGGCGAACCAAGCAGATATGAACAAAGCGAACAGCAACAACTTAGACAGTGCTTTACTTGATCGCTTAGAACTGTCTCCCGCACGCTTTAAAGGCATGTTGCAAGGCTTAAAAGATGTGATTGGCCTCAAAGATCCTGTTGGTGAAATCACCGATATGGCCTATCGTCCGTCAGGAATCCAGCTTGGTAAGATGCGCGTTCCTTTAGGCGTGGTTGGCATGATTTATGAATCTCGCCCAAATGTGACCTTAGAAGCCGCATCTTTAGCACTAAAGTCTGGTAATGCCATTATTTTACGTGGTGGTTCTGAAGCGCTCGAATCCAATAAAGCCATTGCTGAAGCCATCCAACGCGGTTTAAAACTGGCGGGTTTACCTGAACATGCGGTTCAAGTGATTAACACCGCAGACCGCGCAGCCGTGGGTCAACTGATTACACTCACCGAATTTGTCGATGTGATTGTTCCACGTGGAGGCAAAGGCCTGATTGAACGTATCAGCAATGAAGCCCGTGTCCCTGTAATTAAACACTTGGATGGGAACTGTCACGTTTATGTTGAAGCACAGGCTGACCTACAAAAAGCCCTACCGATTGCGCTCAATGCAAAAACTCACCGTTACGGCGTGTGTAATGCAATGGAAACTTTGCTGGTCGATGAAAAAGTCGCAGATGAGTTTTTACCACGTGTCGCTGAGCTCTACACTGAAAAACAAGTAGAATTGCGTGGCTGTGCTCAAACTCAGCGCATTTTAGGTACGGCAGTCAAAACGGCGACCGAAGAAGATTGGTACACGGAATATCTTGGTCCAATTTTGGCAGTGAAGGTGGTGTCTGGTATGGAAGAAGCGATTGAGCATATCAATAAATACGGCTCACACCATACCGATTCGATCATTACAGAAAACTACTCTCTAGCTCGTGAGTTCTTGGCCGCTGTTGATTCGAGTTCTGTCATGATCAATGCCTCGACCCGTTTTGCCGATGGTTTTGAATATGGCTTAGGTGCAGAAATTGGCATCTCAACTGATAAAATCCATGCTCGTGGCCCAGTCGGTTTAGAAGGCCTGACTTCACAAAAATGGATTGTGTTTGGTGATGGTCAAATTCGCCAATAACTCATCCAGCACATTTAAAATATCTATGTTCAGCTCTTTCCAAAGGGCTGAACATTTTTTATATCTGAACACCGTTATTTAAAACCTACTTAAACCTACTTACGTGGGTTTAATGTTTAATTCCTACTTCATCATCAAGAACCAATTGCTATTGCGCTTGGGATTACCTCAATTCCATAGGCTGTCACGGTGTAACTCACCGCCATTGGTGGCTTATGTAGCCACCAATTCTTTATCTGCATGTTTTAGAATATTGATGGCAGCATTAATATCCCTGTGATGCAGGGTGTTACATGAACATCGCCACTCACGCATTGCAAGTGTCAGGTTTTGGTTTAATTCACCACAATTCGAACACATCTTGCTGCTTGGAAAGAATCGTCCAACAGAAAGTATTGATTTGCCATGCTGTTTAGCCTTGTAAATCAACTGTCGCTTGAACTCATAAAAGCCCATATCCGATATGGC
>CAACWN010000086.1_pt1 | contig 34124 bp, 29 predicted proteins | sample 2275671 | NCBI WGS metagenome assembly CAACWN01 (sample SAMEA5312464, study PRJEB27640) | indoor metagenome | biome: indoor environment; feature: controlled; material: polymer furnished wood metals | place: Austria | collected 2011-04-21 | reverse complement strand
CTGCAGCAAAATGAGATTGTTGAGAATAAACGGTTAGGTTCAGTCCTGGCGCATATTCAACAGCAACATGAAGTATTGGAAAAACAAAATAAACGTTCCCGGGCCAAGAAAAGTATGCCGAGTCGTAAAGCTCAGAAAGCTGTTATTGAACAAAGAAATTTAAATCCTGTGCTTGACTCTTGTGGTTAAAAACAGGACATTTTAAATGGTTTATCGCATAGACATTTTAATTGGTGAATAACAGCAGTTATTCCTATAAGCTATATTATGTTAAATTGAAGTTTTAGTAGCTAAAGATTTGGAAAGCGAATTTTTGTTTCAGCTTTTCTAATTTCATTACTGGTAAAAGAAATAGTTGTTCCTAGTGAATAAGCATAGATTCCTTGAATAGAATCATTAGATGATTCATATGAAATATAGAATCCGTTATCAACTCTATTCACCCATTCGAAATTCATTTTATATTTTTCAAATAGAAATTCGATAATTTTCTTTTTTAACTCTATATCATTTGTATCAATATCATAAGCGATGCAATGAAGCTTACCTTGCCATTCTTGAAGTGAAATAGATCCAACTGGGGTTGCGAATATATACCAGTTTGATTCTTTGATGAAATTCACGTTTGGAGTATGTTTTTCTAAATTGAATTTAGTCTGAATAGTTGAAAAATCTGAACCAATTTCAAATATAAACGGTTTTAGTACTTTATCTTGATTCAGTGTATTGGTCTCTGCATGTAATAAATTATTAGTAAAAAGTGAAATGAAAGCCATCAAGATCAAAAAAGCGTTTGACATAAGTAATTCTAAATTTAAATTTTCATAAAATGAATAGAATACATACTATACAAAACCAAACTTTTAAATTAAACAATATCAGCACCTTATAATCTATAAAAAACCGCTCTTTTGAGCGGTTTTTTATTTCAGTGATAACTACTTCACGTCAAAACGGTCTGCATTCATTACTTTCACCCAAGCCGCAACAAAGTCTTTTACAAACTTCTCTTTGTTGTCATCTTGCGCATACACTTCTGCATATGAACGTAAAATCGAGTTTGAACCAAACACTAAATCTACACGTGTCGCCGTCCATTTGGTTGCCCCTGTCGCACGGTCTACAATTTCATAACGGTTTTTACCCACGGGTTTCCAGTTATATTTCATATCCGTTAAGTTCACAAAGAAGTCATTGCTCAATACCCCCACGCGAGCCGTCAACACGCCTTCTGGTGTACCTCCATAGTTTGTGCCGAGTACACGCATACCACCGACTAGAACCGTCATTTCAGGTGCAGTCAAACCCAGTAATTGTGCACGGTCTAACAACATTTCTTCAGGCTGTACGCTGTAATCTTCTTTGACCCAGTTACGGAAACCATCATGCTTAGGGAGTAAATCTTCAAAAGAATACACATCTGTTTGCTCTTGAGTCGCATCACCTCGTCCTGCAAGGAATGGAACTTTGATATTCACACCCGCAGCATGCGCCGCTTTTTCAACGGCTGCCGTACCGCCCAATACAATCAAGTCCGCAATAGTGACTTTTTTCGCCAGACCCGCCTGAATTTCTTCAAGTTTCGCCAAAACTTTAGCTAAACGCTCAGGCTCATTGCCCACCCAGTCTTTTTGTGGTGCAAGACGAATACGCGCCCCATTGGCGCCACCACGGTAGTCGGAACCACGGAAAGTCCGAGCACTATCCCAAGCAGTATTAATCAATTCAACCGAAGTTAAACCGCTATTCAGCAACTTCGCTTTTAAGTCTTCAATTTCAGCTTCAGACAAAACATAATCGACCGATGGAATTGGGTCTTGCCAAATCAGATCATCATTCGGTACATCTGCACCTAAATAGCGGGATTTTGGTCCCATGTCACGGTGAGTGAGCTTATACCAAGCACGCGCAAACACTTCAGACAAGTAAGCTGGATCTGCATAAAAACGCTCTGAAATTTTGCGGTATTCAGGGTCCATTTTCAGCGCCATATCAGCATCAGTCATCATTGGGTTGCGGCGTACATTCGGGTTATGTGCATCAACAGGTTTATCTTCCTCTTTGATGTTAATCGGTTCCCATTGTTTCGCACCCGCAGGACTGGTGGTTTTTTCCCATTCATAAGTGAACAACAGATAGAAAAACTCGTTATCCCATTTGGTCGGGTGTGTGGTCCAAGCCCCTTCTAAACCACTGACCATGGTGTTCGCGCCATTGCCTGTACCTTCTGAGTTATGCCAACCGAGACCTTGGAATTCTACATCCGCGCTTTCGACATCTGCCCCTAATTTTTCGGCTTTACCATTTCCGTGCGCTTTACCTACGGTGTGACCACCCGCAGTGAGTGCTACGGTTTCTTCATCATCCATTCCCATACGGTCAAAAGTAACACGCATGTCTTGTGCAGTACGAAGTGGATCTTGGACGCCATCAACCCCTTCTGGATTGACGTAGATTAAACCCATTTGTACCGCAGCTAATGGATTTTCAAGCGATTTACGGTCTTGGTCATTGGCATAACGGTTTGCTGTTGGTGCCAGCCATTGACGCTCTTCCCCCCAATAAATGTCTTTTTCGGGTGCCCAAATATCTAGACGGCCTCCACCAAAACCAAAGGTTTTTAGACCTGCTTCTTCATAAGCCACGGTCCCTGCAAGAACGATTAAATCGCCCCATGAAATTTTGTTGCCATATTTACGTTTGATTGGCCAAAGCAGGCGACGGCCTTTATCGGTGTTGACGTTATCAGGCCAACTGTTGAGGGGTGCAAAACGTTGGTTCCCTGTGTTGGCGCCGCCACGTCCATCTTGTTTACGGTAAGAACCCGCCAAGTGCCATGCGGTACGCACAAACATCCCAATGTAACTGCCATAGTCAGATGGCCACCATTCTTGGCTGCTGTTGATGAGTTCACGAAGATCTTGTTTCACCGCTTCTAAATCCAATGATTTGAATGCAGCTGCATAGTCAAAATCAGGATCCATCGGGTTGGTTTTTTTATCGTGTTGCGACAGGATGTCGAGATTGAGCGCATTGGGCCACCAATCAGAATTATTGGTGCTGGCTAAACTCGTTTGTCCACCATCTTTCTGGTGAAATGGACAACCTGATGCTTGCATATTCTGTGTCATGTCGAGCTCCAAATTTGATCATCAAATTATGATTATCATGAACCGTTTAAAGTAATTATTACTGTTCTAACATAGCCCCTTTTGATGACAATCAAAAGCGAGTTTTACGAATAAAAACAATCGGATTCTTCTATGTAAATATTTAAGAAAAAAAGAATTTTAATTTTTCAACAAGATAAGATTCGATGAAAACACAGCAAAAAGAAAGGCTTTTTATGCGAGGTTGATGGGCATTTTCAATTGAGTTTATCGATTAAAACTTAGACAACCCTTACCAGCAATGAGCGCGGCTCAGCTTGAGCAAAATTAAACAATAAAAGAGGCATACTTTCGGTTTTTAGATTTTATTTGAAAGATATTTTGGTGATGTCCGTATGGTCTCGGTGATGACTGTTTTGCCAGCCATCACCTGATCTTATACTTAAAGCGTTCATTACACGCTTAAACGTCGACCTTCTCTTAAGCAGACAAATGGATTCATCAGCTTCGAGCTATTTTTCATCGCCACTTTCAAATCAATCTCAGGCTGTTCTCGGCTTTCATCGGTCAGCTGAAAAGTGCGATAGTGAATGGCCATCGAGCATTTGGCATGCAGGTCTTTATGCGCTTGAAAGGCATCTTGCGGATTCATATGCATATAGCGCATCAGCTCACGCGGTTCATACGCCCCGATGGGCAGTAATGCAATTCGCGGTGCGCCAAAACGCTGATGCAGCTCTTTAAAGTGCGGTGAATAACCCGTATCGCCCGCAAAATAAGCATAGTCAGCGCCACAGTGAATATTAAACCCACCCCATAACGCACGGTTTTGATCACGCAGCCCACGGCCAGAACCATGCTGTGCTGGGGTATAGACCAGTTTTAAATCATGCAGACGTGCCGACTGCCACCAGTCCATTTCCAACACTTGTAAGTGCTTGGGCAAATACCATGCATTGCCTAGCCCTGTGTAAATGGGCATGGCGAAACGCTCATACAACCAGTTCAGACTGGCAATATCCATATGGTCATAGTGGTTATGGCTCAAAAGCACTGCATGGATGGTCGGTAAATCTTCCAAGGCAATGCCAGCAGGCATAACACGGCGTGGACCTCGCCCTTGCTTCGGACTGACATGTTCCGCCCAAACAGGATCGGTCAATAAGTTATAGGGCCCAATTTGAAGTAATACCGTGGCATGCCCCACAAACCACACCTGCCAATCCTTTAAATCGGCATGGGGGCGATCTTGCGGTAGGCTCTTTTTATCGGCATGAAAGTGCGCATACTCTTGCGCCAAGTCCACATTCCATGTCGAAGATTTACGCTTAATCAACCATTTCAGCAAGTCGCCTCGACTACGGCCCTCAGGTCGACGAACCGAATTGACAAAGCGAGTCCCGTTATAATGGTCGGAGTGTAGGAACTGAAATTCGGGCTGCCGCCATGTATGGGACATGGTATTTTCAGTCGGAATTTGATAATGGAGTTCAGTTGATTTTGGCTTCATTTAACGTCGTTATCTTTATTGCAATACACCAGTAACAGGACCAGTTTTGAAAACTGACCTCTACCTTAACCTATTCCAAGCGTCCTTGCATTCGCTCTAACCACACTTTTTTTGATTGCGGCTTCACAAAGAGTGCCACAATCTCAGGATGATTTTGTTTAATTTTTGCTTCAATGCGATTGACACACGCTTCTATCTCATCGGTAGTCAGGTGATCTTCAAACTCCACGCTCAATGAGGCCAAAACCTGTTTGGCACCCATTTGTTCGGTCAGTAAGCCGTTGGCCGACAATACGTCTTCATCATCTTGGGCAATTTTTAAGATATTTTGCCGTACATGCAGGTCTGCGGTTTCCCCAAGCAGCAAACCTTTGGTTTCCCGTGCCAAAAGAAAAGCAGACACCGCCAGAACCAGCCCAATCAGAATGGACGCCACCCCATCCAGTGCAGGCATATTTAAACGATGTGCCAAATAAATACCCAGAAAGGCAATCAACAGACCAATTAATGCAGCAGAGTCTTCAAACAGAACTGTAAACGTGGTGGGGTCTTTACTGCGACGAAAGGCCTCAAAATAACCTTGCTGACCTTTCGCCTTACGAAACACTTTCAGAGCAACACACCATGAAATACCTTCACTTACAAATGCAAAGCCAAGTACAACATAATTGATGGTCGGGTTTAAAATGGGTTCAGGGTGCAAAATGTGCATGATCCCATTGTACATAGACACCAATGCCCCTAAGGCAAAGACCATAAGAGATACAATGAAGGCCCAAAAATATAGCTCTCGCCCGTAGCCAAAAGGATGGTTAAAGTTGGCAGGTTTATTCGACTTCTTCAGTCCATATAACAGTAAAATTTCGTTTAAGGTATCCACAACAGAGTGAATGGCTTCACTCAACATGGCAGAGCTGTTGGTCAAATAAGCCGCAATAAATTTTACCAGCGCAATGGCTAAATTCCCCAACAGCGCGGCATAGACCACCAGTTTATTTGAATCTGCCATATCGATTTTTAGCTCATATGTTCAATTAAATTATATTTATGTTTTTATCATATCCAATTTCAGCAAAACGCAATTGTATTTTTATGTAGTTCACCTCACCCGATTTTCAGGTAATTGGAATGAACTATTTTCAATATTTAATTAATACCTTTTAGCAATTATTAAAAAAGTGATTTCATATAGAAAAGTCTTAAGACTCAATCCAAGATCATTTATTTTCTAAATAATTGAATCATCTTCACGGCATCATTGTTTATCGATTATACTTTACCGCAGTCATGGTAAGACATTTTTTGGATTAGTCAGTGGGTTATTTATATGGAACTTAGACACCTTCGCTATTTCATTACTGTTGCTGAAGAACTGAACTTTAGTAAAGCAGCACTGAAACTTTATACCGCTCAACCTTCATTAAGTCAGCAAATCAAAGACCTTGAAGAAGATGTCGGCGTACAGTTACTGTATCGAACCAAGCGAAAAGTTGAACTCACGGAAGAAGGCGCTGTTTTCCTTGAACAAGCACGTCTCACCCTAGCTCAGGCAGACAAAGCGGTCGCTATGGCACGCCAAGTGTCGCAAGCCAAACAGCAGATGCTGCGCATTGGTTTTGTCCCTGTGGCGGAAATGAAAATCTTTCCTTATGTACTACCCAATTTACGAGTACAAAACCCAGAGTTAAAAATTGAGTTATTCAGTATGAACAATACTGAGCAACTACGTTTGCTGAAAAAAGGGGAGTTGGACATTAGCTTTACACGAAATAATGTCCATAGTGATGAAATCGAAAGCCAGTTTGTACTGCGTGAACCACTCATTTTCCTGTTGCCGAAAGACCATCCTTTGGCCAAATATGAGCGAATTCCGGTTAAAGCATTAAATGGCATTGATTTTATTATTCCCGCAGCCGAGCAGTCACAGACTTTACACCAGACGATTTTAGACTTTGCCAAAGCTCATAATGTCGAATTCAACATTGTGCAAAAAGCGGACAATATTCTGTTCAATATCAATGCGATTGGCTTGGGGCTCGGCTGTACAATTTTACCTGGTTATGTTGCGCCACTTAGCATGAACAACACGGTAATTCGTCCACTTGAGGTTGAGCTGCCGTATTTGGATCTGTATGTGAACTATCGTAAAAATAACAGCTCACTGGCAGTGACTAAATTTATAGAATTACTGACTCGGGTATTTTATTTGGATATTAACCGCGAATAAATCCGCAGTGAGTTCTAATTACTCATCTCATTCGGCGCGCCACTATTTTCTGAATAAAATAAATAGTTACGCGCCTTTCTCATAGACCAATCCTCTGCATGAAAAGCGTATTTTCATCCTTTTGTTTTTAAGCGATGTCGATGACATCGCGCTTTTTCATTTTGTATTCTTTTTAAGCTAGGATAGGCTAAGAAAAACAGGCTTTTGTCAAGTTCCCTACAACTGAAGTCCGAACACAGACTGGTACTGAAGTAGATCTTGCGACTTTAGCTGCACGAAAAAAATAAAACGAAGAAGGAGAAAATTATGCCGATACCCACTTTACAGCGTTTAAAAACAGCAATGAAATTTCGCCCCTTCTTTTTCATTAGTTTTTTGCTGACTGCTGTTTTTTATACGCTGCTGAATATATTTACCGACTGGTCTTGGTCGACCAATTTATTGATCAGTTGGAATATTGCCGTCTCAAGTTATTTAGTCAAAACCATGACCACCCTGTGGTCTGTTGACCATCGGCACATTCTGCAACATGCACAACAGCAAGATGCCAGTAAATGGATCATTCTACTGTTGGTGATCCTGACTTTGCTCATGTGCTTAATTGCGATTGTATTGGAATTGACTCATCTTCCGAATGACCCAACCATCAAATATGGGCACTTAGCGCTGTCCTTACTCACCATTATTAGCGCATGGTTCTTTATGCATACCGTATTTGCCATTCATTATGCACATGACTATTATCTGGCTCTCGCAGATCAACAAGATGCTGGCTTAGACTTTCCCAAAACGGCTCAACCAACCTATCCCGACTTTTTATATTTTAGTTATGTGATTGGCACTTCTGCGCAAACCGCGGATGTTTCCATTACCTCACGTTCGATGCGTATTCTTAATATTCTGCACATTATTTTAGCTTATGGTTTTAATACCTCTATTCTCGCCATTAGCATCAATGTCGCGGCGGGTTTTATCACGCTATAAATACCCTGTTTTTCATTTCTTGCTCATCTTCACAAATGACAACCATCGAATATAAAGGCGATGATTGAAGTTCTTTCTGCGACAACATCACAAAAAAAGCCCCATCAAAGAGCTTTTTCAAATTACAAATCCAAAAGTTAAATGAAACGTTCATTCGCCTTAAAACATACTAAAGACAAAAACTTTAAAGATGATCGCCCCAAAACAGGCAGGCTCACTCTGACCAGCGTCCACAGGCTATATATTTGGACTACTCAAGTTAAATCACTTGTTTAAGGTCAACATATTGTAATAAATGCTGCTGCAAGCTCGGCACATCATCCGCGATGGCTAAAGGTTGATATTGTCTGAGCGTTTCAGGTGTATGCACCCCATAACTCACCCCGATTCTCGGCATGGCAATAGTACGCGCCATCTCTAGATCATAACTGGTATCACCGACCATAATCGCGCGTTCAGCAGACACGCCCGTTTCAGCTAAAATCTCTTCCAACATCAAAGGATCCGGTTTAGATTTGGTCTCACTGGCTGCACGCGTTGCCACAAATAATGCTTGGCTCTGCGTTTGCGCCAATACTCGATCTAAGCCTTTACGGCTTTTACCTGTCGCAACCGCCAACTGTAAACCTGCTTCACGTAAGCCATTCAACATATCGGCTACGCCGTCGAACCAAACATCACCTTTCGAGTTCGCCACATAATGCTCGGCATAGCATTGCAAAATCTCAGTATGTAGCTCAGGCACTTGAGGAAATAATCGCTGCGCGACTTCTGGCAAACCTAAACCAATAATACTTTTTGCTGCATCAGCAGCTAAAGGTTGTGCAAATTGCTGCGCGGCAAACAGTAAACTCGCCACAATCTGCCCCACTGAATCAAATAATGTCCCATCCCAATCAAAGATAATCAGTTCTACAGGTTTATTCATGCTGGGGTTCCAATATTTACTTTTATAAAGACAATTTACACGATGCATTTGCTACACAATGGCGACAAGGATGCGCCGTTGAGCTGACTTGCATTTCACTTTAAATCAGTGCTTAAAGCGCGTTCAAGACGTTCCATCAGCTCAACAAAAGATTTTTGTTACTTTGCATCTTTAAAATTAAAGATGACCAATACAGCATCATTTTAAATTAATCACAACCAACAAAAGTCATGGCGTTATCACCTCTTCTAAAATGAAAGGGAAAAGACTTAATCCTTCTTCTGCGCTCTTAATTGCGCCACAATACTCTGCATATCTTCAGGTAACGGTGCTTCAATCGGTGCATAACCAGGGATGTCTAAACGCATTGCATGCAGACATAAACGACGTGGCTTCGGCCCTTTATATTCTGTTTCATGACCATACTTATCATCACCGACCAATGGATGACCAATGCTTAAACCATGCACACGAATTTGATGGGTACGCCCTGAAAGCGGCGATGCATAGACTAAGGTTGCATGCATAAAACGCTCAGCCACATTCCACTGCGTTTTAGACTCTTTACCTTCACTCGACACACGCACACGACGTTCCCCATTGGCCAGTTCATAACGGTGCAAAGGCGCATCAATTAACTGCTTGTCTAAACTCACCACACCTTTGACTACAGCAGCGTAAGTTTTCTTAATTTTGTGTTCACGCAACATGTCTTGCAAACTTTTTAAGACACTACGTTTTTTAGAAATCATCACCAAACCTGAGGTATCACGGTCAATACGATGAATCAGTTCTAAATATTTTTTACCTGTCGCGGCACGTAAGCCTTCAATCAGACCATAAGCAACACCACTGCCGCCATGCACGGCAATGCCAGATGGTTTATTGACAACCATCAATCCTTCATCTTCATACACCACACGGCTCAGTAAACTCTGTGCTACTTTGTCAGAAACAGGCGCCGCATTTTCATCTTTTTGTTCATAGCGAATCGGGGCCACACGAATCTGGTCACCAATAGACAACTTAGTTTCTGCTTTTATACGCTTTTTATTCACGCGAACCTGACCTTCACGAATCAGGCGATAAATACGACTTTTAGGCACACCTTTTAAACGGCTAAATAAAAAGTTATCAATCCGTTGCCCTGCTTGATGCTCGTCCACTTCAAACCACGTCACGTTTTGCCATTGTTGGGTAGAATTCATACAGTTACTGCGACCTAAAAAATACGGAATTTGAATAAAAAATGACCATTTAGGCTATGCTTTACACAAGAAAGACTAGCTTAGCCCATAGGCAGATGGTACAAGGTTTGATATAGTCAGCGCACGGATACCACCATAAGTGAGTCAAAAGCTTAATCATTTCAATTTTAAATTGAATAGTTAAGAAAATAACTCAACTCAGCTTGGAACGGTCCCAAAAGAATTATGCCGACGCCGAAGGCTTATTATATCGGCAAAACAGCAAACTGTTAGGTTTAATTGTGCATCTGCACATAAATCAGTTTGCCCCAAAAAAATATGTGACCAACGAAGGTTGGTTTTTAAACGTAAACTGATATACATCAGATTAGTCGCTCCCTGATGTCGTATTCAGGCCACAGCGTTGATGCATATGGATCTGTTCAGTTGTAAAGGTACGATGATAATTCCGTATCAAGACACCCTATCCAAAAAGAAGGGTTGCTCTTCGAGCAAATGTGACAGTGAAAGTTACTTACATCCAATGCACCGCTTGTCCGCCAGTGAAACGCGCAGGAGACTTTAATCGTTTAAAGATTGAAGCCGTATTGCCATCATCAATATGTGAATCAAAACCGAAGCCGATCAAAAAGGCAGGTAATAAAACTCAGACCACAATCGGTTTATTTGAGATCTGAGCAAAATTGGTCCGTGATGTTTGATGTTCGCTACGTGTTTAGCGATAGTTTGCTGTGTATCACTATTAGGTGTTACACCCATGAAACGTATGTTGATTAATGCAACACATGCAGAAGAGATTCGCGTTGCACTTGTCACTGGGCAGCGTCTTTACGATTTTGACTTAGAAAATCGTACCCGTGAACAAAAAAAATCCAATATCTATAAAGGTCACGTGACTCGCGTTGAGCCTTCTTTAGAAGCCGTCTTTGTTGAATATGGTGCGGGACGTCAAGGCTTCTTGTCTATGCGTGAAATCGCAAACTCTTATTACAAAGCTGACCCTCGCCAAACTTCCAATATTCGTGAACTGATTACTGAAGGCACTGAGCTTTTAGTACAGGTAGAGAAAGAAGAACGTGGCAACAAAGGTGCTGCACTCTCTACCTTCATTTCTTTAGCTGGTCGCTACTTGGTACTCATGCCAAACAACCCGAAAGGTGGTGGTATTAGCCGTCAAATTTCAGGTTCAGTACGTGAAGAATTGAAAGAAATGTTGGCGTCGTTAAATGTACCTCGTGGCATGAGCGTAATTGTACGTACTGCGGGTATTGGCCGTTCTCAAGAAGAATTACAACTCGACCTACAGCACTTACTTGATCTTTGGGCGCAAATCCAAAACACAGCAAGTTCTGGTCCATCACCAATGCTGGTTCACCAAGAAGCAGGCGTGGTGACACGTGCGATTCGTGATTATTTACGTGATGATGTTGCTGAAATCTTAATTGATTCAGAGCAAGCCTATAACGAAGCCTATAACTTCGTAAAAGCAGTCATGCCTCGTCAAATCGACAAGTTAAAAACCTATACGCTAAATGAGCCGTTATTTGCGCATTTTGGTATTGAAAGCCAAATTCAAACAGCTTATGAACGTGAAGTTAAACTTCCTTCAGGCGGTTCAATCGTTATTGACCAAACCGAAGCATTAGTGTCAATTGACATTAACTCTGCAAAATCAACCCGTGGTAGTGACGTTGAAGATACAGCGCTCAATACCAACCTTGAAGCAGCGGAAGAAATTGCACGTCAACTGCGTTTACGTGACATTGGTGGTTTGGTTGTAATCGACTTTATCGACATGACCAAAGACCGTAACCAACGTATGGTTGAAGCGAAACTTCGCGAAGCAACACAAAGCGATCGTGCCCGTATCCAATTCGGTCAATTGTCTCGTTTTGGCTTGATGGAAATGAGCCGTCAACGTCTACGCCCTTCGCTTGAAGAAGCAACAGGTTATGTCTGCCCGCGCTGTCATGGCACAGGTATGGTGCGTGACTTGCGTTCATTATCGCTTTCAATTATGCGTAAAGTTGAAGAAATTGCGCTGCGCGAACGTCATGGGGAAGTTCAAGTACAGGTTCCTGTTGAAATTGCAGCATTCTTATTGAATGAAAAGCGTCACACGTTGGTTTACCTCGAACAAACCTCAGGTGTTCGTGTGACAGTGCTTCCGCACCCACACTTAGAAACCCCACATTACGAAATTTCGTATAACCCTGAAGGCTTTGCACCAACCAGCTATGAGCGTACAGAAGCAACACGTTTAAGCGAAAAAGAGTTGGGTTACGAGTCATCAGAATGGCATTTAGATGGTGCAGATCATGTGCATCAACATGCTGCTCCTGCACCTGCACCTGCACAACAAGAAAAAGGCAACAAAAAACCACGTAACAACGCGCCACAACAACAAGTTGCGCAACAAGCCCCTGTTCAAGCTGCACCATCAAGTAGCCCATGTGCATGGCTAGAGAACTTGTTTGTACAAAAACAAGCTGCGACTGTCGATCAATCACGTTCTGCAAATAATGCTGCTGCTGCCATTGAGCAAATGGTGAATGGTGGTGCAGTGAGCCGTGGTCAGTTTGGTCAAGTTGGCACGCCTGCTGTGGCACCTGTCGCGCCAAGCAACAATGTCTACATGAGCTCTGCACCTGTTCATGCAAAATCTGAACACCGTGAAGATAAGCATGTAGAAAAAGAAGAACGCGGCACACGCCACAACAAAAAGCGCCCTAATAAGCACAAAGAGTCACGTGAGCAAAATGCGCAACATGACAACCAAGTTCATGAAGAAATTGTGCAGGTCTCTCGTCAAGATCAACAGCGCCAAGATCGTTATGAACAACGCCCTGAACGCAATGAACCACAACGCCAAGACCGTCATGAACAACGCTCTGAGCGCAGTGAACAACAACGTCAAGACCGCTCAGAGCGCAGTGAACAGCAACGTCAGGAACCGCGTGAAAACAAGCGTTCATCACGTCGCCAACACGGTGAACAACAGCAAAACACTGATGTTCAAAACGAACAGCAAAATGTAATGCCACGTCGTGACCGCCGTAACCAACCTCGTCCAGAGCGCCCAAATCGCCACCGCGATCCAAGTGTATTAAATGAGCAAGCGACTGAAGCAGCGCCAGCTGTGGTTCAAGAACCTCAAGTTAAAGTTGAGTTGATTGAAGCACCGCGTCAAGAAATGATCACAACAGCCCATGTGGTCAATGTCGATCAAGCGCAAAGTGAAATCGTGGCATTAACTCCGCCTGCACACACCGAAACCAAGCCTCAGCAAGCTGCTGTTGCGAAAGCAGAAGTTGAAGTAAAAGCTGAGAAAGTGGTACAGGAGAAAGCAACTGAAGTTGTAGTAGCACCTGCTGAACAACAAGCAGAGCAAAAACCACGTGAAAGCGTAAAACGTGCCAGCAATGACCCACGCCAACGCCGTCGCCAGCAACGCGCTGCACACACACAGCAAACTGAAACACCTAAACTCACACCTTCACAGGTGCCAACTTTAGGTCAGTACACCATCAGCAGCTTGATTCGCCATGTCTATGGTGAAGACTGTTCAGTGCTGATTGAGCAGTTTGGTTTAATTCCAACCTTCAACCGTGCCCTTCAGAAATTTACTGAAGAGTATGCAGCAACGTTAAGCAAAACTGTGACAACGACTGCTGTTGAAGCAGAGAAAAAACCGGTCACCCGTGATGTTGAAATCACAAAAGCGCAGCCTGAAGCAGAGCCAGTTCCAGTATTGGACCTGACACCGCCTGCACCTGTGTCTGAACAACGTGTTGCAAATGACCCGCGTGAGCGTCGTCGTTTAGCTAAACTTGCTGCTGAACAAGCCAAACAAGCACGCGAAACAGCACCTGTTGCTGAATCGTCAGCGCCTGAAACAGCGGTTGTTGCAGAAACGCTTGCTGAAGAAGCTGCACCCGTTGTAACTCCACAGGAAAGCGAACCTGTTCTTGCAACAGAAAGCGAAGCGCCTGTTGCCGTTGAAAGCAGCGAAGTGAAAAGCTCAGCTGATGTAGCTGCGGTTGAAGAAGTGGAAGTTGTTGTTGCTCCAGTTCAAGCCAAAGCGCCTAGAGCGTCAAAGCAAGCTGAAAAAGTAGAAGTAACTGAAACTGTAGCGGAAACAGCTGCGGATGAGTCAGACAAATCAGACTCGGACAAGCCAGTTCGCCCACGTCGTCCACGTGGTCGTCCACCGAAAAAAGCGAGCCCGACTGAGTCGTAATTCGCCCTAGAGTTGTAAATTTAAAAAACCTAGTCATGTCAGTGGCTAGGTTTTTTTGTTATTTTCGTCAGATTAGGTTGATTGCACTAGACCGAAACGATTAAAAGAACAAGTGTAGAAACTGAGCACTATTCAAACGCATTGGATTGCATAAAATAATTAGGATTCATATGAGCCAACACCCATCACATGACCTCATTGGTATTACCGACGTTGCAGCAAAACTTCCTCAATTCATCAGTAAAGTTCCCAACTTACTCAGTGGATTAAAACAAGCATATTTACGGACCCCAAACACCCCAGCAGGTCTCGGGATTGCTTTTGAAAAAGCAGTGAAGCGCAACCCTCACGGTATGGCCTTGCTTTTTGAAGATCAAAAATTTAGTTACCAAGCCCTCAACGAATGGGCAAACCAAATCGGGCATTATTTTTTATCCATCGGGGCAAAAAAGGGGGATGTCATCACAGTGATGATTGAAAACCGTCCTGAATTGGTTGCAACCGTGATTGCACTTGCCAAAATTGGCGTTACTGCGGCTTTAGTCAACACCTCTCAAGTCGGTAAAGTGCTGGCGCATAGTATTAATCTAGTCAAGCCCATCGCAGTCATCGTGGGTGAAGAATGCCGTGCCGCAGTTGATGAAATCCGTCATGATTTAAATCTCTCTGCGGATCGTTTCTATTGGTTTGCTGACCAAGAAACCCAAAAAGATGCAGACCTTGCACCGCAAGGTTTTAGTAATCTTGCTGAAAAAATTGATGCCTTTGCCAAATTCAATACCCCAACCACACACAGTGTGTTGGGTAAAGATGGCTTATTTTATATTTACACCTCAGGTACAACCGGTCTACCTAAAGCCGTTATTTTCACACATAGCCGCTGGACGTTGGCTTATGGAACCTACGGGCACGTACTCAACCTCGGTAAAGACGATGTGATGTATGTCACCTTGCCGCTGTACCATGCAACGGGCATTGTGGTGTGTTGGTGTGGCGTGATTGCGGGTGCGGGCACCTTGGCTTTACGCCGTAAGTACTCCACTTCTGCTTTTTGGAAAGATGTGCAAAAGTTCGATGCCTCTGCCATTGGCTATGTCGGTGAGTTATGTCGCTACCTCATGGATGCATCACCTTCAGCGTTAGAAAAAGGCCACCGTGTCACCAAAATGATCGGCAATGGCATGCGTCCGAATATTTGGGACAAATTCAAACAGCGGTTTGGTATTGAAGAAATTTTAGAGCTTTATGCATCAAGTGAAGGCAATGTCGGCTTTAGCAATGTATTTAACTTTGACAACACTGTCGGTTTTTCACCCACGCCTTATGCCATTATCCAGTTTGATAAAGAAAAAAATGCGCCTGTTTATGATGCCAAAGGTGGCTGTATCAAGGTCAAAAAAGGCGAAGTTGGTTTATTGATCGGTAAAATTACTCGCCGCTCCCCTTTTGATGGCTATACCGACCCTGAAAAAAATAAATCAGTGATTCTTAAAGATGTCTTCAAGTCTGGCGATGCTTATTTCAACACAGGGGACTTAGTCCGCGACATTGGTTTCCGTCATGCCCAATTCGTCGACCGCTTAGGCGATACCTTCCGCTGGAAAGGCGAAAATGTGTCCACGACTGAAGTTGAAAACATGGTTAGTGAATATGACAAAATCACCGAAGCTGTAGTATATGGTGTTGAAATTCCAAACACCAATGGTCGTGCGGGAATGGCTGCGATTACACTGGCAGACGGCGCTGAACTGAATGAGCAGGATTTATCCCAAATGCTCGTGAGCTTTAAAAAATGTCTGCCTGCCTATGCTGTACCCGTTTTCTTACGCGTACAAAAGCAAGTTGAAACTACAGGAACGTTTAAATACCAAAAGAACAAGCTCAAAGAACAAGCCTTTGACCCGAAAAAAACGGATGAACGCTTGCTGGTCCTGTTACCCAACAGCAGTACCTATGCAGATTTAACGCAACAAGTCTTTGATAACATTCAAGCCTATCAATATCGCTTCTAAACTCGAATTGCTTGTTTTTTAGCTACCTAATCGCAAATTTGTTGTATTTATAATCAAACATCAACAAGTTTGCGATTTTTTACTTGCGCTCGATGCATATCTTGCTACAATACGCTCCATCAAATGATATGGGTCGTTAGCTCAGCTGGTAGAGCAGCGGACTTTTAATCCGTTGGTCCCGCGTTCGAATCGCGGACGACCCACCATTCCTTTGATACCCTTGATGGGTCGTTAGCTCAGCTGGTAGAGCAGCGGACTTTTAATCCGTTGGTCCCGCGTTCGAATCGCGGACGACCCACCATCTTTCTTGTAAAATCTAATTTTACAAACCTGCTCAGGTTCGAATGCTTTAAAAATTTCTTTTTTAAACTTTCAGCGAATACTCTTTCGCATACCTTGCTCAGGGTCGTTAGCTCAGCTGGTAGAGCAGCGGACTTTTAATCCGTTGGTCCCGCGTTCGAATCGCGGACGACCCACCATTTATTTAAATCCTCTTTAATTGCATTGATATGACGTTTATTTAGCGACATGCTATTTAAGTCATAAAATTCGCACGCTGTTCATTTCTTCACTATTTTTATTCTTCAGTCTTATTCTGTTGCTTTGCCCAATTCCATTTTAACTATGAATTAGGCTCACGCTTTAATGTATACGCACGCTCTAATTTCGGAAAACCTCGTGCATACAATTTTTGGTTAGTGGCATCTAGATTATTACTTTTATCTAAATCCATTTGCAGCGTTTGCGAATCCACCACGCGATAATAAAAATTAATCCCCTCTTTACGATGCACAATCAACTCTGTTCGCTCTTTATTCATGGTCCATGTATCACGGCGATAACTTAAGTTTGAAAAGCCAGGGCGTTGTTTTTCTGAAAAGACCTTACCCAAACGCACAATGCTGCGATGCACCGTACCATCAGGTAAAAAATTGAGAATAAAATCAGCCTTCCCTGTTTCACAAGGGAAAAAATAACCATCACATTGAATTTGTGTGCGATAACGCCCAATAAACTGCTGTTCACTAATATCAAGCGTACGAGGTGCATACTCCGAATCATCTTGCATGGTTGCCCGTCCTGCCACCTCAGTCAGCTTCTTCCCTGACTCAGGCGAAACAGCAGCGTCCCCTACCGTGCTATTTTCATGTTGTTGTGATGCCTCCGACAGCCCACCATCACAGCCAGCTAACGATACACCGATTAGCGCCACCGCTCCTTGCAGTAATGCGCCAATCAAACCCTGATGCTTTCGTTTCAACTTCATTCCACACTCACTTCCTGCACGTGATTAATATCCATAACCATCACGAGTTTTTCCATCCTGACCCTTGGTGTTTTCTCGGATTCAAATGACTTGCTGACTTTAAGCAGCTAGCTCAACACCAAAGAGAGCACATTTTAATCCCGATCAAAACCATAGCTTTTATCTCTTTACATAACTTTACTTTTTAATCGACTCCGCCACCTTTAAAAACCTAATTCCATCTCCATTTTTAAACTATGAGTGCATAAAGCCACTCAGATTTTAATTTTTAAGGAGACCTAGATGGCCAATGTTGGTTTATATCGCTCAAACCGCTCGAACATGATTGCTGGTGTGATGGGTGGTATTGCTGAACGTTTTGGTTGGAACGCAAATTTACTTCGTATTGTTTTCATCACCATTTCACTGTTAAGTGCAGCATTCCCCGGAATTTTGGTTTACCTGATTCTTTGGCTGGTGATGCCGAAACAAAAAGACCAAATCGAGCATTCTCCACAGGCCCGATCAGGTTATAGCAATACGATGCGTACCGTTAATCCAGATCATCACAACCCATAGGCGCACATCTTTCGTCTCAAAAAAGTTTCTTTTTATGCTACGACAACTTCCCCCAAAGTGTCGTAGCTTTTTTTTTGCCTACGACACTCACATGACTTAGCGATGTTGCAACAGACGATACAACGCTGCAATCATATCAGCACGGCTAATGATGCCGACCAACGCCTTATTTTCAACCACAGGAATATAGTTAAAAGAACGTTCAACAAAGTACGGGATCAAATCTTGTAGTTCTTGATCAGGCTGTACCGTGACCACCTGACGTTTCATAATGTGCTTGACTTGATCTTGCCAAGAGGTACGCAAATCCGTCGCCTTTTGGAACCACTCCACCACTTCATATAAAGCCAAGGTGCCGCATACTTGTTCAGCTCGATTTAACACAGGTAAACTCATTAGATTGACCTGTTTAAATTTTTCCACAGCGACTTGAATGTCTTCATCTTCATATAAACACAGGACATCTTTACTCATAATGTCCCGACAACGTAGGTCTATATGAAAGCGAGTATCTGCCTGCGCTTGGGCTTTTAAAATCAGTTTTTGTAAATCATATTCACTGATGTCGAGCAACTGTGTTTCTTGGGCTAAAACTTGATGAATATCTTCAGGTTGGATCGTGACCTTCTGGGTTGGGGTCGGATCGGTGCTACGCGTATTGACTTGCGCCACGGTTGGGTATTGCTTCCCGAGTAAACGGTTGAACACAATCGCAATCACGAGAAGCAAGATCGAGTTGAGTAAAACAGGATAAAACACAAACTGATAACCTAACTCGTGTACCGTCTCGCCTCCCAACACCGCTGTAATCGCCACAGCACCACTCGGTGGATGCAAAGAGTCTGTCGTCATCATCAAAATAATCGACAAAGCCACAGCAACACTAAATGCTTCTGTTAAGTTGGAAATATAGAGTGCGCAGGTCACCCCAATTACTGCTGCAATCGTATTCCCAATCACAATATTCCATGGCTGAGCCAAAGGACTGGCTGGTACGGCAAAAAGCAACACCGAGGACGCACCCATCGGGGCGATATACCATGCATTGATCCCACCCAAAAGCCACCAACTTATGAGTGAAGACAGTGCTAATCCCAACAATGCACCTAAACCACAGAGCATTCTTTCCTTTAGCGGTAACACTTTAAAATTCGGTTTTAAGGTATTTAACCATTCAAGTTGCATATGAAACACAGCCACCCTTCTACTTTTTCGCACTTAACCGGTGCAAAATTATACGTGGTCTCACTAATAAGATGCATCTATTTTACATCTTATTTTTATGAGTAATTCTACTGAATTCTTTAGTGAACGTATTGCTGTAACTGTACAACCCGTTCAGCACACTGCTGCATAGGACAAAAAGCATACATAGGCGATCCAACATACTGGCCTGCATTATCACACTCTTGCTCAACATAGGCTTTCCACAAGCGTTGTGATTTCAAAATGGCTTGATAACGTTCAGGCTGCTGCCATTCGGCACTTTGCACCCGTATTTGATCGAGTAATGCCACAATTTGCTTTTCGTAGCCCTGTTTGGCTTGATCCGCACAAATTTGTACCACGCTATTGTTAATCCCTGCCAGTTGCTGCTCTTGAATGGTTTGCTCGACACATTGATTATAAACATCCAGCTCGGCCTCTTGCTGCTGTGCGTGAACCGCTCCACTGAACGTAGCCAGCAGAACAAGGATCTGATGATAAAATTTTGGCATGAGGGTGCTCTTGGTTTTATTGTGCAGAAATTTAATATAGCAAACTCGGGCAATTTGGCTCAAACCAGAGAAAAGACGGTCTATGTAATACACGCAGCTCAATCTTTTTCAACATACAAAAATCGTGCTATCTGACTTCTCTCACGCAACCACCACAGTTAAATTTTTAAATGAATGAATCCTGCTGAACCCTTTGCCACTCACTCGCAAAATCCTTATACTTAGAACCAATTTTTTCTTATATTTATAATGGATGCTGCATGAGTCGCGCCATATCGCATATTGATACATTCCAAGGCTTAATTCTTGCCTTACAAAACTACTGGGCTGAACAAGGTTGTGTCATTTTACAACCTTACGATATGGAAATGGGTGCAGGGACATTCCACACTGCAACATTCTTACGCGCACTTGGGCCTGAAACTTGGAACGCAGCATACGTTCAACCCTCACGTCGTCCTAAAGACGGTCGTTATGGTGAAAACCCAAACCGTTTGCAACACTATTACCAATTCCAAGTGGTACTAAAACCAAACCCAGATAATATCCAACAGCTTTACCTAGACTCGTTAAAAGCCATTGGTATTGATACCCTCACTCACGATATTCGTTTCGTAGAAGACAACTGGGAATCGCCAACACTCGGCGCTTGGGGCTTAGGTTGGGAAGTTTGGCTCAACGGTATGGAAGTGACTCAGTTTACTTACTTCCAACAAGTCGGTGGTGTTGAATGTTACCCAGTAACAGGTGAAATCACTTACGGTCTTGAACGTTTGGCAATGTACTTACAAGGTGTCGATTCTGTTTACGATCTTGTTTGGACCAAAGGTCAGTTTGGTACAGTGACTTATGGTGATGTATTCCATCAAAACGAAGTTGAGCAATCAACCTATAACTTTGAATACGCACCAGTCGACAAAATGTTTGAATTATTTGACTTCTATGAAGCCGAAGCATCTCGTTTAATTGAAGCAGAATTACCACTTCCTGCCTATGAACAAGTCATTAAAGCATCACACAGCTTTAACTTACTCGATGCACGTGGTGCGATTTCTGTAACCGAGCGTCAACGCTATATTTTACGTGTTCGTACTCTGGCACGTTCAATTGCACAAAGCTATGTGGCGGCTCGTGCCAAGCTTGGTTTCCCAATGGCAGAACCACATTTACGTGATGAAGTTTTAGCTCAATTGAAAGCTCAGGTTGAAGCAGAAGCGGCTCAAGCAGAAAAATCAGCGGAGAACAAATAATGTCTAAACATACAGTTTTATTTGAACTTGGCTGTGAAGAACTTCCACCAAAAAGCTTAAAAACTTTACGTGATGCATTGCAAGCTGAAACAGAAAAAGGCTTAAAAGATGCAGGTTTAGCTTTTGATTCTATCGAAGCCTATGCAGCGCCTCGTCGTTTGGCATTGAAAATTATCAATGTAGATGGTGCTCAAGCAGATACTCAAAAACGTTTTGACGGCCCTGCTGTACAAGCTGCTTATGATGCTGAAGGTAAGCCAACCAAAGCACTTGAAGGCTTTATGCGTGGTCAAGGCATTACTGCGGATCAAGTTTCAACTTTCCAAGCCGGTAAAGTTGAAAAAGTTTGCTACCTAAAAGATGTGAAAGGTCAAAGTCTTGACGTTTTACTACCACAAATTTTACAAACTGCTTTAGATAACCTTCCAATTGCAAAACGTATGCGTTCTGCGGCAAGCCGTACCGAATTCGTTCGTCCTGTAAAATGGGTTGTATTGTTAAAAGACAATGATGTGGTTAATGCAACCATTCAGGATCATAAAGCAGGTAATGTGACTTATGGTCATCGTTTCCATGCACCTGAAGCGATTACTTTAGCCAATGCAGATGCTTACTTAGATGCACTTCGTGCTGCAAAAGTTGTAGCAAATTTTGAAGAACGCCAAGCGATCATTGATCAACAAGTCAAAGCACTTGCTGATGAAGTGAATGCGATTGCGATCGTTCCAAGCGACCTTCGTGATGAAGTAACCGCATTGGTTGAATGGCCTGTTGCGCTTCGTGCGAGCTTTGAAGAACGCTTCCTTGCTGTGCCTCAAGAAGCATTGATCACCACCATGCAAGACAACCAAAAGTATTTCTGTTTGGTAAATGCTGACAATAAACTTCAACCTTACTTCATTACTGTTTCAAATATTGAGTCTAAAGATCCGACTCAAATCATTGAAGGGAATGAGAAAGTTGTACGCCCTCGTTTGTCTGATGCAGAATTCTTCTTCTTACAAGATCAAAAACAACCACTTGCATCTCGTAAAGAAAAATTAGCCAATATGGTTTTCCAAGCACAGTTAGGTACGCTTTGGAATAAATCTGAACGTATTGCTAAATTGGCTGTGGCTTTATCTGCGATCACGGGCGCAAATCCTGCAGATGCTGAAAAAGCAGCACTTCTTGCAAAGTGTGATTTAACTTCTGAATTGGTTGGCGAATTCCCAGAACTTCAAGGGATTGCGGGTACTTACTATGCACGTATTGAAGGCGAGAATGATGAAGTTGCGGAAGCTTTAGGTGAGCAATATTTACCTAAGTTTGCGGGTGATGTTTTACCGCAAACCAAAACAGGTACAACGATTGCCCTTGCTGACCGTTTAGATACGCTCACAGGTATTTTCGGTATTGGTCAAGCGCCTACAGGTTCGAAAGACCCGTTTGCTTTACGTCGTTCTGCGATTGGTATTTTGCGTTTAGTGACTGAAAATAATCTTGATATTTCAATTGAAGAATTGATCAAGCTTGCTTTGGCTGCTTATGGCGATGTATTGAAAGACCACGACAAGACTTTGGCGGATGCTGTTGCATTCCTTGAAGGTCGTTACCGTGCGAAATATGAAGACCAAGGCGTTGCCGTTGATGTGATTCAAGCAGTTCAAGCACTTTCTCCAAAATCACCACTTGATTTTGATAAGCGTGTAACTGCGGTGAATCATTTCCGTAGCCTGCCTGAAGCTGCTGCTTTGGCCGCTGCGAATAAGCGTGTTGCCAATATCTTGGCGAAAGAAGCTACACCTACGGGTGAGATTGTTGAGTCTAAACTGGTTGAAGATGCTGAAAAAGCACTTTATGCAGAGATTCAAAATGTTCTACCTGTAGTTCAACCGCTTTTAGCTGCGAAAGACTACACCGCTGCACTTTCTAAGTTAGCTGCACTTCGTGCGCCGATTGATGCTTTCTTTGATGGCGTAATGGTGATGGCAGATGATAGCAACTTGAAAGCAAACCGTTTACGTTTACTGGCTCAGTTACGTGATTTGTTTACCAGTGTTGCGGATATTTCGGTATTACAGCACTAACTGTTACAGATTGTAATTAATTAAAAAACCCGCTATCTTGATAGCGGGTTTTTTAATTAAAAAGATTTTATGCAATTTATAAAACAAATAGATATTCGTAAATTTAGATCAATTAATGGTTTAACAAAAATAAAGACTATAGACCTTAATATTTTTGTAGGAAAAAATGATCAAGGAAAATCTAATGTTTTAAGAGCATTAAACCTCTTTTTTAATAATGAAACAGATTCAAATACTAAATTCAGATATGAAGATAATTATTGTTTTCAAGCAAATACTGGACGCGGAACAAGGCATGAAATAAGAATCGATCTTTTAATTTCACCACCTAAAGGTCGTTTTAAAAATAGTACAGATATAAGATGGATAAAAAAATGGAAACCCGATGGTCTAGTCGTTGAGGAACGTATTCGTTGTGATAATGAACAATTATTAACACCAAAAGACAGCTTATATCAATGGTTAGATAAATTACGATTTAGATATGTCCCAGCAGTTAAATCAGAACATTATTTTATTAAACTAATGGAAGAACTTCATGATGTTTTAAACTTACGTTTTGAGAATGAAATTAAAACTAAAGGAAGTCAATTTATTTTTGGTCTAAGACAAATTACTGAAAATATTTCCAATGATTTAGATACAGCAATAGGCATAAAAAACACATTACAAGTTCCATCTGATTTTAAACAACTATTTGCGCGGTTAGATTTTGGAGTTGAAAAAGATGCGAATGTATACCGTCTATCTCAGCGCGGGGATGGAGTAAAAATAAGACATATTCCTATTATTCTTCACCACATGGCTCAGGAAGAAAAAAAATTATCAAAACGTGGATATGTAAGTCCTGATACAATTTGGGGATTCGAAGAACCTGAAAACAATTTAGAATTAAGACATTGTTTTGAACTAGCAAAAGAGTTTCTGACTTACTCGAGGGATTTACAAATCTTTCTTACAACTCATTCGCCAGCTTTTTATTCACTTAATGACAAATCAAAAGTTCATACTTTTCAAGTTCAGAAAAATGATAATGATGAAACGTCAATAAAACCAATCGAAGATATTGAAAGTGTAAATGAAGAAATGGGACTATTACCTCTAATTTCACCTTACATAGCAAAAATCTATGAACGTGAACAAGAAATTGAAGCTATGAAATTACAGCTTAGCCTCCTTACAGATAATATTAAATTTTTAGTTTTAACAGAGGATGAAAGGCATGAATATTTATCAAGCTATTTAAAAATTCACGGCTTAGAAGAGGATGAATTAGAAATTGTGTCATATGGTAGTAGTAGTCAATTCAATTCAGCTGCCTTTAAATTAGCTGAATATATACTAAAGAAAAAACCTCATCTTAAAGTAATAATGCATAGAGATCGAGATTATCTTAATAATAAAGAAATTGAAGATATTTTAAAAAAAGTTGAAGGAAAAGGATATTTCCCCCTCATACCTCAGGGAGTAGACATCGAAAGTATATTTGTTTCGTCAAACCATATCCACCATTTATATCCTTCACTCTCGATTGAACAAATCGATCAAATTATTCATAAATGTATAGATGAATCTGAGCAAGACTCTATTGATAGATTGACGGATCATTATTTCAAAAATAATGGAAAACCAGCAAATGGAGCTTATTCCAGAAAGTTTCAAGAACTTATTGTTCAATATAATTCTGACAAATCCAGATATTTTTACGGTAAAAAAACGTTCGGGTTGTTAAAATCTGAACTTCAGAAGGTGCTTAAAAGTAATACTAATTTACTAAGAGAAAGCCCCTTTATTGAAAATGCTGGTCTAGTCGAATTTATTTGTAAACAAAATCCAATTGCAGCTTAATTGAATTAAATGAGTCAATAGAAATTTCTAGGCAAGCTAAATTCAATTCCCTATACTCAACCTAACAACTCGCAACAAGAACGAACCTTATGAAATTAAAAACTGTACTTTTCGCTACTTTTGCTGCCCTTTCTATTACAGCATGTACATCTCAACCAACAATTCCACAGTTGACAGCGGGTGTATTACAAGAAGTCCAAGACATTGAAGTCTATCCGGACACAACTAATAACAAAGCAAAACTGACCAAATTTGAAGACAAATGCGTCATCGAATTTACCGGCAACCTCAAAGCAGGCAAAGTCGTAGAACAGTGGGCGTTCCGTGACTACACCCTCATCACAGGTGGCTCAGCAACCTTTGCACTCGATGGTACAAGCACAGCAACCAAATTTGAATTACACGATGCAGAAGTACAGAAAAACTTCCTCGCACTACGTAATCACTTTGCAAAAGAAGCCTTAGCGCAATGTAACTAAGCAAATCGTCATCACTGGTACAACATCAGTGATGACTTCTCTCCCAAACACCTTCTGTTTCATATCTTTTATTTCAACACCAGTCTTCATACTTGTTACATTTAAAACAACGACCACTCATAAACTTACATAATTTTAATGAATTAACTGAACGACACAATTTTCAGCCCATTGTTCATGCGCTGTTGCCGCATTGTGCGACTTTCATATCAAACGCTATTTTTGAGCTCATTTCTGTCTATGATGACTGCTGTTCTGAACTCCTCATCGGGTTCTGTCATAAGAGGTAGAAAATCAAAGATGAAAGTTTTAACAAAGACACTCACCGCTTCGGCTTTAACCACTGCACTTTTAGCTTCCACTTCCCTATTTGCAAATACCACAGCCAATACATCGGCCAATGTTCAAGTTCAAACCTCGCAGCCAAGCATATTGCAAAACTTAAAACATGATGTCAAACATGCCGCGCATTCGACAGGTGAAACGGTTGAGCATGGTGTCGACAAAACCAAAGCATTCAGCAAAGAAAAATGGCAAGACACCAAAGAATTTTCAGCTGAAAAATCTGCTGTCGTAAAAGATAAGGCAGGTGACGTTAAAGACTCTGTTGAGCATAACACCAAAAAAAGTGGTCACTATATAGCGGATAAAGCGAAACAAGGCCAACAAGCGACCAAACAAAAATGGCAGGAAACTAAGCAGGCTGTCAGTGGTCAACCTAAACGTGCTGACGTAAATGGGCAGGCTCAAGTGGAACTAGATACACCTGTTGCTAAAGCTAAAGTCGGTTCATCGACCGATGCCGCTGTTGGCGCGAAGTAAAAGTTAAACTCCTCCAGAGTTGAAAGAGTCCACATGCTGGGCTCTTTTTTTAGCTATATACGTTTGCACACGACGCTTGTTTACAACCAAGCACATGAAATTCACACAAAGAGGCTTTATGCTAAAACGCTGATTTATGCACGATAGCCCAAGAGGTACACTGCTTTATGAACATGATGAAAACAACACTCTTCTGCGCTCTTTTAATGACAACAGCAGGTGTATGGGCACAAACAGAAACCACCACTCAGCAAGCGCAAAAACCAATTACACCTTATGGTAAAAACCCCAACATCTTTCATGTCTGGGCTTATAAAACTCAAGAAGGTGTGATTAACACGGCGGAAAAAGTCGGGACTGCAACAGAAAAAGGCATCCAAAAAATTCGCCCTTCTGCACACCAAGCCTTGGACAGTGCAAAAACCATCACCAACAACACCGCAGAACAAGCCAAAGAAACAGGACAGCAAGTCACCCAAAATGTGAATAAAAAGCTGCATGAAACCAAGCAAGTGATTACTGGTCAAACAGATCAACCCGCCCCCATTTACCAAGGCAGCTTGAGTCAACCGTCATCAGCACCCGTAGATGCTCCTGCGGTTCAAACACCGTCAGCCTCATCTGCACAGCCTGTCGCCCCCCAAACAGTAAATGAACCCACAATTACCCAAGCACCATCTTCCTTTACACCTGCTCAAGCAGAAGAAGAAATTAAAGTGACTAAGCTTTAATAGCAAAAAAGCCCATCATCTGACGGGCTTTTTCGTTGTCATTATTTGCTTTAATTCACCCGACGGATTGGCTGCCCTGCTTGAAAAGCTTGAGCATTTTCCACTAACTGCTGCACCATGCGTTGACGTGCATCGACACTGCCCCACGCACTGTGTGGTGTAATGATTAAATTCGGCAGACGAGCCTCCAATAAAACATTACCCTCTTTAGGTGGCTCAACGGTCAATACATCAGTTGCAGCACCCGCAATTTCACCCTGTTTTAACGCATCTGCCAAAGCGGCTTCATTCACAATTCCGCCACGTGCACAATTAATTAAAAAGGCACTTTTTTTCATTTTTTTGAAAGCTTCGGCATCAATCAGGTCGCGAGTATCATCGGTTAATGGACAATGCAGACTGACAAAATCTGATTGCGCCAGCAAGTCATTAAAGCCTACTCGTGTTGAGTCAGCATGTGGACGGTTTGGCAAATTACCCACCAAAACCCGCATGCCAAATGCTTCAGCGAGTTTAGCCACAGCCTGCCCCAATTCGCCATAACCTAAAATGCCCAAGGTCTTACCCGAAAGTTCAATAATTGGGTAGTCCAATAGACAAAACTGCGTGGCTTTATTCCATTCGCCCTGCTGCACCGCGCGGTCGTATTGCAAGCAGGAGGTTGCAAGGTTGAGCATCAACATCAAAGTGTGCTGTGCCACCGCTGCCGTGCCATAGCCCTGACAATTACACACCACAACACCTTGTGCTTTGGCTTGCTGCAGATCAATGTTATTGGTGCCTGTAGCAGAGATTAAAATCAACTTTAACTGGGGGCATTGTTTTAAGGTATTAGCATCCAGCAGCACTTTGTTGCTAATAATCACATCTGCGTCTTGCACGCGCGCAACAAGCGTCTCAGCATCGGTACTTGGGTAAAGGATTAGCTCATCAAAAACAGCATGCAGTGCTTGAAAGTCCAAATCATTTTTATCTAAGGATGCACAATCTAAAAATACGGCTTTCATTGCTCACGTCCAGTTGTTCTGCATAATGATAGAACGCTTATTTAAACTAACTCAGCCCCATTTTTCAACGTAAACACTGTCTTGACCACCTAAAAATAGCCGCCACATACAGAAAAAAAGCCCGCTATTTAACGGGCTTATTGCGATGAATACGAATAGAAATACTGATTTGTTTAATCACATAAAACGTCAGGATCAGCAGGAGAATGAGACCACCACCGAATGTCAGATAAGCTGGGTCTAAACTTTGTGCCAGTACGCTTTGTGATGTTGAAATAAACAGTAATGTTATAAATACAGCCGACCAATGTCTTTGCATTGCTTCCACCCTATTTGATCTTTATCCGTATTGTTTAAAAGATAAACAATACTTTCATATTAAACCAAATAGGACGGAAAACAAGCGCTTGGCCTTAGACCAAAGCCCTATATGAATAAATCACATGAACACATCTGACTCAGCATCGCTTGGCACCAAAAACTGCGCCGTTTCAGGAATATCTTCGACTAAATCAAAGCCACCATATTCATCACAGCTAAAGTTAAACTGCTTATAGCTAATCAAATAATAATCACTGTATTTTTTCATTAACAATGGATGCATTCCAGCACTCAATTCGGCTTGTTCATGCACCAACTTCATAATCTGACGGTCATTCATTACCACGGTATAGCGCATGTCATTATAGTAAATGTGGACCAGTCCATTACCCTTGGCAAAAATCGGCAACAGAAACTTATGATTCAGTGCAATGGCATCTGGTGCATAGCTTTCAATCTTTTGACTGATCATATTGAATACTAAACCATGTCCAAAACTATCCATTAACTGACAGCTATTTTCTTGCGGCAAGTTGACTTGAATACCCAGTTTCAGCAGATCTGTCTGGCTCACTTGTCGATTGCTGAGTAACTCGCGGATAATGCTTTGTTTTAGCTTGGCATCAAAAAATTGACTATCTAGCTCAAGCTCATTATTTTTCAGAATTCGTCCCAAAGAAAAACGATGGCGTGGCAACAAGTTTTCAATCACTTTACGGTAGTAAAACTTGCTGTTCTTTTTCACTTCACGAATTTTTTTATAAAAATACGGTGCATCAAACTCATGACGTAGAAAGTCATGTAGCAAATCTGAACTGGCCAGAACGGCAATCGCATCGTGCCCTGTAAAAGGTAAGTTCAGGGTATTCAGATTCGGCACGACCGTTTGTAATTTTTCATAATGCGCACGGTCTTCAGGGCAGTAAGGGTCATAAATAACAATGTATTCACACTCTGCCGAGACATCTTTCGGCTGAACCTGCATGTCATGGTTCAGCTCAGGCTGATAGAACATGTTATAGCGGTTATCCGTCACCTGTTCTGGGTCAATCGAATACTGCGGCACCAAAGCCACTACGCGCTTAAAACCAAGCAGTTTAGAATATTTAATCGCAGCATAGCCGCCCATTGACCCCGCATAGGCAATGCGGGTTTGAAAGGGGGCAATCCAAGCGCGAATTGCCTCTAACATCGCCAACATCGAAGACTCTGGAAACCATGACTTCTGTTTCGGCATAATGCCAACCACATTGAAGCCAAACTTGGCTAGCGACTTTTCTGCATTGATCGACGTTCCCTTGGCACGGGTAATCAGGTCGCCAAAAGAGAAAATAAGTTCGTCCGATGAACCCTGTAAAAAAATGACACGAATCTGTTCGTCTTCAAAAATAATTTGTTTCGCCATGTCCATGCTGAGAGATTTCATTCCTATAAAGTGAGGTCATGTTCGTTCCATACAGCATAAGCGATTTCATCGAACCAAATGTGTTATTTTATAGATGCAGAGCAGATAAAAAAGCGCAAAATATGACACAATTACTCCATCCTGCAGCACAACACGGGTTTAGCGCAGCTGCTGAACTTTATCAACAAGTGCGTCCAAGTTATCCACAAGAGATCCATGCGTGGCTCACCGAGCAACTGCATTTAAACGCAAATTCACGTGTGATTGATCTTGCCTCGGGTACAGGAAAGTTTCTGCCTTATCTGATTCCGCATAGTGGACAGCTCACTGCCATCGAACCTGTCACCGAAATGTTGGCTCAACTCAAACTAGCCTACCCACTGGTGGAAACTTTACAAGCCTTTAGTGACCATATGCCCCTGCCATCGCAAAGTATCGATGCGGTTTTATCTGCGCAGGCCTTCCACTGGTTTGCCAATCTGGACAGTTTAAAGGAAATTCACCGTGTCCTAAAACCGCAAGGGCATTTGGGCTTGGTCTGGAATCAACGCGACACTCAAGTCGACTGGGTCAATGCTCTGGCAGAACGGCTCGCTCCTTTAGAAGAAGATACCCCGCGTTATCATAGTGGGCTATGGAAAAAAGTCTTTGAACATCAACACTTATTTCAGCTCAAAAGCCTGCATCAATTTGCCCAGCAGCAAACAGGTACAGTAGAACAAGTGGTCTCAAAACGTCTCCTTTCGACCAGCTTTATTGCCGCAATGCCACTCGAACAACAGCAGGATTTAAAACATCAGTTTGAACAAATTGTGTTGCAGTACACGGGTAAACAGCCACAAGACGAAATCAGTTTTCCTTACATCACCTATGCCTATCACTTTCAAAAAATAGCAGAATAATAGGACACCAATATGAACCCACATACTCTTTCATTGAAACAGGTTCTACTGCCGCTTCTTTTAGGTAGCAGCTTAATCCTGACAGGCTGTAACAAAGCCAATGAACGTGCTGAGCAAGACACGCTTTCAAGTGATGATAAAGTTCTGCAAGAACTTAGCTCAGAACCCGTCAAAAGTTTTGCTAAAACAGCCAATGATCCACACGATATTGCGCTCTTGGTCGACTATGACCAGCGCTTTAGCAGCATGAGTGATGAAATGGAAGATGAACTCATGAAGATGCGTGAGTCAGGCACGCTCACGGATGAATTTGCAAAAACACGTCAACAAGACAATATTCAGTCTGCACTGAATATGCTGAAAGCACTGGATTTAAAAACAGAACAAGGGCGCTACATTCAAACTCTGATGTACCAATATTGGGATAACCAAGCCAAAATCATCCAAAATAAAACCGCAGCACCACATGACAACGTGAAAGGCCTCGGTGAGCTCATTCATGCCCAAGAGCAGCTTGAACACTGGCAGTCGCAGTATCCTAAAGCTCAAGATACGATGTCGACAGGCTACTAACTCAATCTCGGACAAAGAAAAGGGATCCGATGATCCCTTTCACTTAAATCTATTCTAATTATGGGCGTTCAGCATATTGTGGTAATGCATCACAAATGTTGTCCCACTCGGCTTGAGATGCCACAAAAATATGCTGCGTCGGCTTTTGCTGTAACGGGGTATCTAAAGTGCCGATCCGCAAACGGTAAAACTCAGGTGTTTCAGCTTTAATGCTGATAATCGGTGAACCACAGTTGCCACAGAAACAGCGCTCTGTGCCTGCACTCGATGCATATTTTTTTACGACGTCCTGACCAGAGGTCAGTTTGAAATCCGCCTTAGCAATCGGTGCATTGGTTGCATATGCCGTTCCATTGGCCTTGCGACATTTTTGACAATGGCATTGAATAATATCGCCAATCGGCCCATCAATTTGATAAGTCACTGCACCGCATAGGCAGCTGCCCATATACTGCTGAAGATCCGACATGATGATGCTCCTTGAATTTTTTATTCAAATTAGCACAGCTGATTTTCAGTTGCATCGCTTATGGCGAATTTTTTGCCACATTCAAATACTGCATCACACCCTCACCCGCGGCGCGTCCGGTTGCAAAACATGCAGTGAGTAAGTAGCCCCCTGTGGGTGCATCCCAGTCCAACATTTCCCCACATAAAAAAACGGCGGGATTGGATTTTAATTGTAGCTGCGAGCTTAGGCCTTCACGGCGCACACCGCCAGCACAACTAATGGCTTCTTCAATCGGACGAAAACCAGTTAAAGGAATCTGTAATTGCTTCACCTGCTGCGCCAATTGTTCAGGGTGATTCCAGTGATCTTTTGCAACCAACTCTCGCGCTAAACTTGCCTTGGCTGCATCTAAACCTGCTTTACGCCAAATATTACTTAAAGACTGTTTTTTTGTGGGTTTCAGACGCACAGCCAATTCTTGAACCGTGACATCAGGCAGTAAATCAAGCGTTAACACTAAAGGTTGGAGCTGTTTTTGCTGTGCACGTAGCGCTCGACCTTGCTTATAGACCAAACCACTTTCTAGGCCATAATGGGTGATGACGATATCGCCCATACTTTTTTCCGCATCGCCCACCCATGCCGCGATACGTTTCAGTGGCTGCCCAAAGACAGGTTGCATATAGGTAGACCATTCATGTTCTACCCCAGCATTGCTGGCTTGAAAAGGCTCAATTTCATCGGCCTCCAACCAGTTTTGCCATGCGCCATCACTACCGAGCTGAGACCATGACACTGCTCCGCAAGCCAAGACAATCGCATCATAGCTCTGGCTATGCGCTTGATCACTAAGCAAAGACTTGATTTCAAGCTTATGCTCTTTGAGGCTGAGGCATTGATGACGATAGTAAAACTTGACGCCTGACTCAACCAAGCGTTTCAACCATGCACGTAATAAAGGCGCGGCTTTCATTTCAATCGGGAAAATACGCCCAGACGTTCCGACATAGGACTCAATGCCTAAACCTTTCATCCATGCTTGAATCCATGTTGCATCCCACTTACGAATCCAAGGTGCCAACCATTCTGCTTGATCATAACGACCTATAAACTGCTCCACAGGTTCGGCATGAGAGATATTTAGTCCTGTTTTACCCGCCATCAGGAACTTACGAGCAGCAGATGGTTTTTGCTCAAACACATCGACCTGAACATCATATTGACTCAACACTTCTGCTGCCATCAAACCGGCTGGGCCCGCCCCAATAATTGCAATACGCTTTGCCATGATTTATTCAGCTTGATCCGAAGCTTGCGCCTGCGGGTTCTGACCTTGCAAGGCCTGAAACGCGTCAAAGCGCGTGCGATAACCTTCAGGTTTGGTGATGATCAACTGTTGGCAGAGCTCACCACGTTCTAAATATTTAATTTCAAAATGCGTGCGCGCTGAGCTATCCGCAATACGCTCTTTTACAAATGGTAACTTCCACACCTCAATCAACTGTTGCTGTGCTTCTTCGATATATTCAGGAATATTGCTGGCTAACGTAATTTGTCCGCCCACTTGTAAACGTGAAATCAGAAACTCAAAAAACGGCATATTCAACCAGCGCTGTGCAGGATTATGCGGTTCAGGGTTGGGATAAAGAATAAAAAACTGTTCAACCTGCTGCGGCTGCAAGGCATGTACCACCCACGGTAAAGCATCGGCATGTACCAGCTGTAAATTCTGCTGACCTTCTAAGCTATGTTGTTTCTGCATCGCCACAAACTTTTCACGGGTACGTTCAACCGCAATCAGCTTTTTCTCAGGATGATTGGCCGTAAACAATAAAGCATGTTTACCCTTGCCCGCCCCAATTTCCACACACAGTGGATCAGGACTGATCATTTGAAAATCACGAGGCGCATGCATACGCTGGGCTTGAAATTGACGAATCGGCATAATCAGATCAAACTAAGAAAAAACCGCATCAGTCTAACAACTGCCAACGTTTTTGCCTATTTCAATCCGAAAATTTTATCTGGAGTCGATCATGCCACACACTTTCCCTTGTCCCCGTTGTGGAGAAATGAGTCAATGGGAAGACAACGCCTTTCGTCCTTTTTGTTCTGAACGCTGCAAACTGATCGACTTAGGTGCATGGGCCAATGATGAATATCGCCTCCCAACGCAAGATGCACCACAGGCAGAAAATTCAGAAGAATAATATGTTTAATTTCATAGGACTTACGCATTGACGGATTCAAAAAAGTATTAAAATACTTTATAAAGTATCTGTGATCAGACGAATTAAACATGCTTCTACAGCAACTTGTACATTACCCATTTATATGGGCTTTCTCATGACAGAACCGAACTCTATTAGCTGCACACAACTTGCCGAGACTTATAACATCTCGCATGATAGTGTAAATCGCTTTCTAGAACGTGAAGACTACACACCTCACGACCTATATCAAGAAGCAATTCAACATATTGATAATAATAAACTTATAGTCAG
>CAACWN010000053.1_pt1 | contig 34600 bp, 31 predicted proteins | sample 2275671 | NCBI WGS metagenome assembly CAACWN01 (sample SAMEA5312464, study PRJEB27640) | indoor metagenome | biome: indoor environment; feature: controlled; material: polymer furnished wood metals | place: Austria | collected 2011-04-21 | reverse complement strand
TAATTCTAGATTTTGATTTGATTGAAAGTGCTGCGGCTCAACACGCTCCGAAAGCGATGGAGTGGCTGTGTGGTATTGCACTGCTAGCGACTTTGGTGTGGATGTACTATTCATTTCTACGTCTACTCAGCATGCTGCGTGGTGACGACTAATCTCCCTAGTTTTAATAAATACGCCCCTTCATCGGGGCGTATTTGTTATTGAATGTTGATGAATTGAAAAAAGGCGCATTATGCAATTTCGGTTTCAACTTAAACTTGGCATTATGCAGATAAATTATTTTGAGTGAGAGTCACATGGCACAAGGACTATTGGCTGGAAAGCGTTTTTTAGTAGCGGGTATTGCAAGTAAATTATCAATTGCATTTGGTATTGCTCAAGCGCTTCACCGTGAAGGTGCGGAACTTGCGTTTACTTATCCAAATGAAAAACTGAAAAAACGTGTAGATGAATTTGCAGCACAATTTGGCTCAACGATTGTTCTACCATGTGATGTGGCTGTCGATGCTGAAATTGAACAAACTTTTGTTGAATTGGCAAAACATTGGGATGGTTTAGACGGTGTGGTGCATTCGATTGGTTTTGCGCCTGCGCATACCTTGGATGGTGACTTTACCGATGTAACGGATCGTGATGGTTTTAAAGTGGCACATGACATCAGTGCATATAGCTTTATTGCTATGGCGCGTGCTGCGAAGCCATTACTTTTAGTTCGTCAAGGTTGCTTATTGACCTTGACTTACCAAGGTTCTGAGCGTGTGATGCCAAACTACAACGTGATGGGTATGGCAAAGGCATCATTAGAAGCGGGCGTACGTTACTTGGCTTCTAGCTTGGGTGCAGAAGGGATTCGTGTGAATGCGATTTCAGCAGGGCCAATCCGTACTTTGGCGGCATCAGGGATTAAGTCGTTCCGCAAAATGTTAGATGTAAACGAAAAAATTTCACCACTTAAACGTAATGTGACCATTGAAGATGTGGGTAATGCTGCATTATTCCTTTGCTCACCTTGGGCAAATGGTATTACGGGTGAAATCATGTATGTCGATGCAGGTTTCAACACTGTAGGAATGAGCCCAGACTTGATGCTTGATGACTAATTAGATTGATTCAAATCATATGACAAAGCCGCTTTTATAGCGGCTTTGTTTTTCAAGATTGTGAGATCTTCAAATTATAAAGTTGGGGTTAAGGCGGCGCGAAGCGTCCGCCTTAAATGAGTTGTTAGATTACTTTGTTGTACCCACAGTGCGATAGTTGCAGCACACGCAGGAGTGGATAATTCTCAGATATTGCGTTGCTCCTCATGACGCCACACCCAATAATTTTTGAGCGAATCTCTGCCATTAGCTCATCAATGGATAAAATCTGAGCGCCAGCAATAGTGTGCCTATCTTTCGGGTGTGATGGGAATACGGCAATTTGACGTAGTGGTGTTTCTGGCGGTAGCCAAGAAAAAACCTCCAAGAAGATGAGCTTTCTAGCGGCATCAAATTTCTTCTTGTATCTCATTTCTCTAGTTTCCCAAGTATGGGCATCTACAGATGGTTCATAGTGAACAAGATCACCGCTGTGGGGATTGAAGCCTATGACATCAAGTTCCATTTCCCATCCACCATGCTTCAATCGTCCGACTTTAGTATTTCTGCGAACGAGATACCCTTGCCAATCAAGGTACTCAACGATAAGTGACTCTAGATGTGACATAAAAGTAATCTAACGTTTGGTTAAGGGGCGGGCTTTAGCCCGTCCCAGTGAGCGAAGCGAGCGATTTGAACCAGTTGTTATGAGTCAAACCCAAGATTTGATAGTGTTTCAGAACTCACATTTAGCATGCTGTGAATTAAATTATTTCCATGTGCTTCCATTGCCAAGTGATCATCCGGGTCCCATTGCCCATAAGTCTCTTTGGCATGGTCAAGTTCCAATTGGCTTTTATCTAAGAATGACTGAAACTCTTTACGATGCTTTTTTCTTAGATATGGCGAGATTTTGTAACTATTGGCATGAAGAGACTTTACAAGTTCGATAACATTATTCTCTGTATTGGCCCCTGAGTCAGACATTGAAAAGGAGTCTGCATAAGTGCTGATAAGCTCGTGATGAGCAAGGAATTTAATCTTAGATATGGATTCTATTAAGAGTTCTGTTGAGGAGATTTCTTTCTCCCAGCGCCATTGCTTTCGCTTCAAGTACATAGGAAGTATAAAGCCTGATAATGCAGCACCAGTGATTGTGCCTAGCAGGGGAAGCAAAAGTAGCAATATGGAGTCGTTCATTTTTTTGATCACTAATAAAGCAATTTAATAATTATTTATATGTTATGTCTGGGCTCGGCAGTATGCTTTGACTCATAACTACAGTTATACGGCAAGTCTGCCGCATAACCAAAATGAAAATGCCATATAACCAATTTGATTCCTATTGGATGTAACTATATTTTGATTAGCATATAAAACAGCAATATTTGAGTCAAGACACTAAAGTTGAGAAATAAAATCAAAAGTTCTCAGCGCATTTAAAATGAGCCAAAAACTTTAAGCGAGTAAACAATAGCAACTCGCGTACTATTGTTTTGGTAATTCTTTGACAGGACTGCCACCCAAAGCCTGCATTAAGGTCACGTAAGCGTTGTATTGACTTTGTTTGGTATTGACCAAGGTTAAGCGCGCAGTGCGCGTGGTTTCTTGTTGATCCAATAAGGTTTTTAAAGCTACGGCACCATAGCGATAACGCACTTGAGTCAGGCGTTCTACCTTTTCAGCAAGCTCCAAATTGCGTTGTTGCAATTGTACCTGTTGACTGAGTTCAGTACGTGCTGACAATCCATTTTCTACATCGGCAAAAGCTTGATACAAGGTCTGACGATATTGCACGATAGCTTTTTCATAGTCCAATTGACTAATCGCAAGGTCACGTTTCATGTCGTTATATTGCAAGAACGGCAGACTTAAACTTGCGCCTAAGGTTAGAGCAGGGTTCTTCAGCAGTTGTGTTAGCGAGGTGCTGCTTGAACCAAGATTCCCAGTCAAACTGATCGAAGGATAGTAGCTCGCCGTGGTGGCATCTTTGGCGGCTAAGCTTTCACGTAAACGAAGCTCAGCCGCTTTTAAGTCTGGACGGCGCGATAAAATGTCGGCAGGTAAACCCGCAGTAATACTAGGCAAAGCTAAGCGTGGTAAACGCTGAGGTTCATCAATACTCAACTGCTGTACAGGCATATGCAGTAACACGGCAATTGCAGTACGGGTCTCGACCAAGCTTTGTTGAATTTGACTTAGACTGGCTTTTTGACTTTGTACTGACTGTTCAGCTTGAGTTAAGTCCAGTCCTGATACAGCCCCAGCTTGATACTGAACTTTAACCAAGTTATACAGTTTTTGTGAGGTCGCAAGGCTTTGCTCGGCAGTTGTACGACTTTCATTATAATAGGCCAACTGCCAATATAACTTCGCCGTGGTGCCAATTAAGCTTTGAGCAGTGGCTTGTAAATCTTGCTCAGTTGCCAGTGCTTCCCATCGCTTTGCTTCAGTTTGACGGGCCAATTTACCAAATAAATCGACTTCATAACTGAGTCCTGTTTTGGCAGATAATCCGCTTGATGTGTCATTTCCATCATTTAAATTAAAACTATGTCCAGTAGATAAACCTGTACTTGAACTCACTCTAATTTTTTGCTGATTCTCAGCCAGTTCTGCTTGTAAGCGCGCTTGCTTTAAGGTTATCCCTGCAACGGCCAAATCGGCATTCTTTGCGAGCACGGCATCGACCAGTTGATTGAGCTGTGCATCACCAAATAACGTCCACCATTGATCGGCATACAGGGCTTGTTGGCGTTGTTGTGATGTTGCTTTGTCATATTGAAACTGAGATGGCGTTTGTACTGCTGGTGCTTGATAAGGTGTTTTAACCACAGCTACACAGCCAACCAACGTGCTGCCAAGCAGCATCGCGGTACAAAGGCGCGTTAATAAAAAAGGCATATTTTTTCCTTATTCTCTGGCAAGTGCTGCAACAGGATCGAGTTTGGCTGCATTTTTTGCAGGCAAGAAACCAAATACCACACCAATTAAAGTCGAGCATACAAATGCGGCGATAATAGACGTGGTTGAGTAAGCAACCCCGAAATTGCCCCCAGCAAATTTTTGAATGATTTGTCCTAGACCCAGCGAGAGCAACACGCCTAAAACCCCACCAATCAGGCAGACTAAAATGGCTTCAATCAGGAACTGCTGCAAAATATCACTTTGACGCGCACCCACCGCCATCCGAACCCCAATTTCTTGCGTCCGTTCGGTCACTGAAACCAACATAATATTCATTACACCAATACCACCCACCACCAAAGAAATCACGGCAATTGCGGAAACCAGCAGAGTCATGGTACTGGTGGTCTTTTCAATGGTTTGGCGAATACTGTCACTGTTCATGGTGAACACATCTTGTTGACCATGACGCAAGGTGAGTAAGTTCACAATTGCGTTTTCAGCCGCGCTGGTGGAGTACTTATCGTTGATTTGCACCACGATATTACGCACATTACTTTGACCGAGCATACGACTCATGACCGTGGTGTAGGGCATATAGACATTCAAAGTATCATCGGAACCCATAGCACTGGTTTGCGGTTCGACGACACCAATAATTCGTGCAGGAACACTGCCCAAAAGTACGACTTGCCCAATCGGACTGCTACCATCACTAAAAAACTGTTTTTGTGTATTGGTGTCAATGACCACGTCTTGGGTACGGTCGCGGACACTTCGCTGGTCAAACGTTTGCCCATTTTTGAAGGTCAGACCTTTCACTTTGAAGTAATCACCACCGACACCATTAATGGTGGCATTGGCTTCACTTTGTTGATAGCGAATGGTTTTGGATGAACTCACCATTGGACTAACCGCACTCACATACGGTTGGGTGGCGAGCGCTTCAGCATCGGCAGGAACAAGAGTTTTAAAATTGGCAGTTTTGGAGTTGTCACCAAAACCGCGACCTTGAAACACCGTAATAGTGTTGGTACCTAAACTACTGATGTTACTTAAAATCTGCTGTTGTGATCCATTTCCTAAGGCGACTACCGTTACGACCGAGGCAATCCCAATAATAATGCCGAGCATGGTCAAAAAGGTTCGCATGCGGTGTGCATTCATGGACAAAAGTGCCATACGAAAGGCTTCACCTAAACGGTCGAGTAGGGAGCGCCATGCAGAGACACTTTTATTTTTTTCTTGCTGGGCAGAAATCGCAGTTTCTGCATCAGGATCGCTATGCAGTTCAGTGTCGTGCTCAGGTTGATTGACACGGTCTGCAATGATTTGCCCATCACTGATCTCGATAATCCGCGAGGCATTTTTCGCCACTTGCATATCGTGAGTGACCAAAATAATGGTATGGCCTGCGGCATTCAGCTCACGCAAAATCCGCATCACTTCCACGCCACTATGTGAGTCTAGGGCACCTGTCGGTTCGTCAGCAAGAATGACATCACCGCCATTCATCAACGCACGTGCAATGGAGACACGTTGTTGCTGCCCCCCTGAGAGTTGACTTGGTCGGTTTTGAGTTTTATTGCCCAGTCCCAATTCTGTCAGTAAAGCAGTGGCACGTTGTTTACGCGCATACGGTGTTGCCCCTGCATAAACCGCAGGGACTTCAACATTACCTTCTGCGGTTAAGTCACCTAAAAGATGGTAACGCTGGAAAATAAAACCAAAATACTCACGACGTAATTCGGCCAACTGATCCGGTTCGAGTTTACCCGTTTCGCGACCATTGACCTGATAACTTCCTGAGGTTGGGCGGTCGAGACAGCCTAAAATATTCATCAGGGTCGATTTACCTGAACCTGACTGGCCGACAATGGCAACCAATTCACCTTCGTAAATGGTCAGATCAATGCCTTTGAGAATTTGGACAGTACTTTCGCCAGCTGGAAACTCTCGCACCAAATTACTGACTTCAAGCAAGGCTTTTTTGGTCATGCTTACATTCCCATTGGTGGACTGTTACGACGGCGGTTGCTGCTATTGGCAGAAGCCGCAGAGTTCTCTGAACTGTCTGCAATCACCACTTGATCGCCTTCTTTTAAGCCTGCAAGCACTTGTGCATTGACGCGGTTATTAATCCCCACCAAAATTTGTTTGGGTTGAGCTGAGCCATCCGCTTGTAAGACACGGACTACGCTCAGCGTAGCTTTACCTTCTTTGACCAATTGTTGTTGCGCTGCATTTAAATTTAGACGTTCAAGTCGCGGACCTTGAGGTCGGTCTGAGTCCGATTTGCTTTGTGTCGATGACGCTGCTTGCGTATTTGAACCGCTGTTCCGCTTTGCATTTGCAGGACGAGTGGAAATTGCAGAAGAAGGGACTAATAACGCATTTTTTGCAGAATCGAGCACGATGTAGACTTGTGCAGTCATATCAATACGTAGCTTGCCATCATGGTTGGGTACATCAAACAGCGCATTGTAGTAAATTGCGGTGCTGGTTGATGTGCTGGTGGTACTTTCATCGGTAATCGAGTCTGGCGCGGGCTCAACTTGACGTAAGCTAGCATAACGCTTGCTGTCATCACCTAAAGTGGTGAAATACACCTGTTGGCCTTTTTCAACTTTCATGATGTCCGCTTCACTGACCTGCGCCTTAATGGTCATGTTTTGCAATTTTGCAATTTTAACAATAGTCGGCGCACTTTGATTGGCGTTTACCGTTTGACCTTCCTCAGTCACGATCGCCACCACAGTACCATCAGTAGGTGCCACAATGCGGGTATAACCGATATTGGTTTGTGCGGTCGACTTGGTTACTTTTGCAGATTCAATCTGTGCATCAATGGCTTTAATCTGTGCTTGTGCTGTTTTATAGCTGGCCTCAGCCGATTCTAATTCTGCTTTTGAGGTAGCATCTTGTGCATACATTTGTTGTTGACGCTTATATGCCAGTTGCGCCTCATTAAGACTGGCTTCTTGTTGTAGACGCTGCGCCTGCAAATTTTTAATATTGGCTTCTGCTGTTTTAAAGCTGTTTTCTTGGGTGGTTGAATCAATCTGTGCAATCAATTGACCTTGTTTAACTTCATCACCCAGTTGCACATACATTTTCTGTACTTGACCTGAGACCTGTGCGCCTACACTCACCAGTTTGGTTGCATCTAAAGTACCTGTCGCCAATACCGTATTTTCAAGATCACCACGAGTGACAGATTCGCTAATATATTGTGGTTGTTCTTGTTTTGGTTTGAAATATGTCCACGCGACATAAGCAAGTACGGCAACACACAGTACCGCGATAACCATTTTGACAGCTTTTATTTTTTGCATTGGAATCAGGGAGTAAACAGAATTGCAGATAGTATAAAAGCGAAATACGGATAAATCGTGAATTTTTTGAACAAATAGAAATGATTATTATTTTTAAAAGACTCGTTGCGGTAATTTAAGCGGGAAAGAGTGATTTTCCACACAGCGTTGCAATGGCTTGCATCACGACATGTTCAGCATTTTCATGCCCCAAACCTTTGATCGAAGCATCAATGCGAAGCAGGAGACTGGGCCACGTTAAAAAGCACTGCGGATTCAGTCGACGTAATGCTTGTTGATAGACGCTGACTTTATTCTTCCAAATCCCTAGTTGTAGTGCATTTTGCGGTTGCTCAAACAGTTGCATGAGTAAACGCATTTCTTTGCTTATGCTCCACAAAATCAGACTGAGGGGTTCACCTGAGGCAATCAGGTATTGGTAAATTTTAATCGATTGCGCCAGATTGCCTTCGAGCAGAGCATCACTCAAATCGAAAGTACTATAGCGGGACTGATCTTGTAAGCAGGCATGTAAATGATCAATCTGAATCAGCTCGACCTCGGCAAAGGTGTCGCTGACACGCATTAAGCTATTTTTAGCTGCAAGTAAGTTGTGTTCATGGTGTTGTTCTAGCCACTGCCATGCATCCTGACTCAGTTTAACCCCAAGCTTATCTGCTTCAATGCTTAAAATCTGCTGACGATCACGCGGATAATTCGCGGTCAGGGCAACATGCACTCCATTGGCTTCAACCGTTTGGAAAAAGCCCGTTTTTAGGCTGGCGCTGTCCTGTTTTGGCATCACCACCAAAAGCAAGTTCTGTTCATTGCTTTGGATATAGCTTTTTAGCAACTTTAAAGCGTTAGCATCGGGTTTAATATTGCCATGAACTTCAATGGCAAGCTGGCTTGAAAACAAGGACAAGCTGTTGAGCGCATTAAAGACATTTTTCCAGTCATTGACATTACTGATGTCATGCCGTTGTCGTTCAATCTCTTGCTTTTGCCAACTTGCTCGAAATGCATCCAGTAAGTTTTGTTCAAGCAATGGCTCTTGACCTTGCATAATCCACGCGCCACGAGCTTCATCGACACGTTTTAAGGCTTGCAAATAGTCAAGTTTCATTGTTAATAAACCTTACTGCTGTGCAGGTGGTAGACGGTTCGATGAAATTTGACGCACAATTTGCTGCGCGACATCATCCACGATGACTTGATTCAGATAGTTTTTCTCTTGGTCATCGGTATTGACCGTTTCAACGTTGTATTGATAACTACGTGATGCGACTACGGTGCGTGGTTCAGTGATTGGACGGCCTTGCGCATCTTCGATACGGAAGGTGACATTGAGGCGTAGTAATACTTCAATCAGTTTACCGTTCAACTCTAAACGCTGCGGTTTATAATCTAGCACGCGAAGCACATAGGCATCTGAACCATTGCTCAGCTGTACACCCGACGCACCCAAATAAATTGCCAATTTTTCATGCAGTTCATCGGTGTTTTTCGGAAGCACCAAATTCATTTTTGAATAAGCAATCGGTGTTGCGCTTGGATTGGTGCCTTTTAAATGAAAGCCACACCCGACCAAGCCAGCACTTAGGCCACAAGTTAAAACAATAGCTGCCAAACGTTTGCCTAAATGCATGTGTTGTCCTCTGTTTGCTCTTTTTGATAAAAGAAAAATAATATGTCGTGATTGTATGTGCAAAGCCCGTTGACTAGCAACGGGCTTTGTTTGGGAATTGTTTATTCCTTTTCGTTTCCCGCTCTTTTTGAAAGAGGTGAGAAGCAATGCTTCGCAAGGGAGATCTTCTAATAAAATCCCACCAAACCTCCCTTTATAAAAGGGAGGCTCAAAGGCCTTAAACCACCAAATTCACTAATTTATTTGGAACCACAATTTCTTTCTTGGTCGGGCCTGTCAAGAATTGTTGAACTTCTGTCAATGCTTTAGCCAGTGCAAGCAATTCATCTTTCGATGTATCGACAGACACTTCTAATTTACCACGCAGTTTACCGTTTACTTGAACCACAATCGTTTGCGTATTACGTGTGAGTGCAGATGCGTCTACAGTCGGGAACAACACTCTGGTTAAGTCCAGTCCGAATTCAGTCAATAAAGTTTGGCTTAAATGTGGTGCAAATGGCGCAAGTAAAGTTAAAAGTGTTGTAATCGATTCACGAGCAACCGCAACATCGTTATCATTTTTCGCTTCAAACTTGTTGTTCGCATTTAATAGTTCCATCATCGCTGCAATAGCCGTGTTAAAGGCATGGCGGCGTTCGATGTCATCACCCACTTTTTGAATGGTTTCATGCGTTTTACGACGTAAGTCTTGTGCTTCTGTAGACAGTTGAGCAGTATCAATTGCAGAGCCTACATTACCTTTTTCAAGGAAGCTGGCAACCAAACGCCATACACGTTTCAAGAAACGGTTTGCGCCTTCCACACCCGCATCAGACCATTCAAGAGATTGATCTGGTGGAGCAGCAAACATCATGAACACACGTGCCGTATCTGCACCGTACTGATCAATAATAGCTTGCGGGTCGATACCGTTATTTTTCGATTTCGACATTTTCTCTTGTCCGCCAACAATCACGTCTTGACCATCACCTTGGTATTTCGCAGACAGAATACGACCTTTTTCATCACGTTCGAGGTCGATATCCGCAGGGTTAAACCAAGTTTTCTTGCCTGATTCAGCTTCACGGTAATAAGTGTCTGCCAAAACCATACCTTGAGTTAACAGGTTGGTAAATGGTTCATTGCCTTGTACTACACCTTCATCACGCATTAACTTGTGGAAGAAGCGTGCATAAAGTAAGTGCAGAATCGCATGTTCAACACCACCGATGTATTGGTTTACAGGAAGCCATGTTTGAGCAGCTTCAGGCTTAACTAAACCATCAGTAAAATCAGGAGATGCATAACGTGCATAGTACCAAGATGATTCTACAAAGGTGTCCAAGGTATCGGTTTCACGACGTGCATCGCCACCACAACTTGGGCATTTGGTTTCGTAGAATTCAGGCATCTTGTTCAATGGGTTACCCGAGCCATCAGGTACGACATCAGTCGGTAAGACCACTGGAAGTTGCTCTTCAGGTACAGGAACCTGACCACATTTTTCACAGTTGATCATTGGAATTGGGCAACCCCAATAACGTTGACGCGATACACCCCAGTCACGTAAACGGAACTGAACTTTCGTATTTGCAAGAGTTGTTGGTTCTAATTTTTCAAGGAACGCATCATAAGCAGCTTGGAAGTCTAAACCGTCAAATTCTGCTGAATTGACCAATTTACCTTCTTTAGAGCCGTACCATTCTTGCCATTGTGCAGCATCAAAGTCTGCATCGTCTGCACCTTGAGCATCAATCACTTGTTTAATGGTTAAGCCATATTTATTGGCAAATTCAAAATCACGTTCGTCGTGTGCAGGTACAGCCATCACTGCGCCAGAGCCATAAGACATCAACACATAGTTGGCAATCCAAACAGGAATGTCTTCACCAGTGACAGGATGCTTCACAGACAGACCTGTTGCCATGCCTTTCTTTTCAGCAGTGGCAAGGTCAGCTTCAGCCACAGAACCCATACGGCATTCTTCAATAAATGCTTTAAGTTCAGCATTATTTTCCGCAGCTTTCAGCGCCATTGGATGTTCTGCTGCAACTGCAACATAAGTCACACCCATTAAGGTGTCAGCACGTGTGGTGAATACAGTAAGGCCGTCTGCGTAAATTTCAGGATTCGCTGAAGGGAAGGTGATATCCATTCCTTGTGAGCGACCAATCCAGTTACGTTGCATGGTCAAGACTTGTTGTGGCCAACCGTCTTTTAAGGTATCTAAATCGTCTAATAATTCTTGTGCATAGTCGGTAATGCGGAAGTAATACATTGGAATATCACGTTTTTCAACCAATGCACCTGAACGCCAGCCACGACCATTTTCAACTTGTTCATTGGCAAGTACAGTCTGATCCACAGGATCCCAATTTACGGTAGATAACTTACGATAAATAAGGCCTTTTTTATAAAGTTGCACGAACAACCACTGTTCCCAGCGGTAGTATTCAGGGGTACACGTTGCAAATTCACGATCCCAATCGACTGATAGACCTAATTTTTTTAATTGGTCACGCATATATGCGATGTTTTCAAAGGTCCATTTTGCAGGTGCAACTTGGTGTGCAATTGCAGCATTTTCAGCAGGTAAACCAAAAGCATCCCAACCCATAGGTTGCAGGACAGTTTCCCCTTTAAGGCGGTGGAAACGGCTGATGACATCACCAATGGTGTAGTTACGCACATGACCCATATGCAGTTTGCCACTTGGATAAGGGAACATCGAGAGGATATAACGACGTGGACCTTCTACAGAGTCGGCAACTTTAAAGGCTTTACGAGCTTCCCAGTCTTGTTGGACGGTAGGTTCAATCGCGCTCGCTTGATATTCAGGGTCAATGTGAGTAGTCATATACGTATGTAGAACAATGGTTAAAAAGTTTGTTGCACAGCATAGCGCAAAATGCACCTAAAAGTGAATTTTGCGCTATGTTTTGTGCAGGAAATTAAACAAGCTGAAAATAAATCTGGAACCGTACGGAATGATTAAACCGCAGGGCGGACTTGTTGGCCTTGTTCAAGTGCTTCATTCGCTTCACGTCGTTGATTTTCTAACTCAACCGCTGGTGCTGCTGGGGCAGCGCTTGGTACAGCATTGGGGGGAGCTGGTACGGTATTTGGCATATTGGCAGGTGGAGGTGCTTCCGATGACGCAGCTTGTGGCGAATTTTTCCAACCATAGGTATCGACTTTGCCTTTTTTCTTTGCTGTTTTAGGTGGAGGCGTCGTGGTGTAATGTGTCGAGCCTTGATTATCGACCCACTTATAATAAGTTTTAGCAAAGCTTTGTGTGCTGCCTATTGCAAGCCCCATCCCCACCAAACATGCTGCCATTCTTGCAAACTGAATACTCATCTACCATTGTCCTTTTTATATCCGTAGTCATTGGATTTTATCGGGTTTATCGTTGTCGTTATTTTATGCCAATTTTAGAGCAATAAGCAGTGTTTGATGCGTTTTTCATCTGAGTTTTTTGAAATATTTTGCAGGTCAAATCCTCAGTTTAAAGTGTGAAATATGCGTTATGGCACAGTATGAAAATAAGAAGGTTATGCTAAAACCTGATGAGCAAATGCTGATCTATATTTAAAACTGAAAAAATCTGAGATAGATGTTGGATTTAAATTTGGGTGAATATCTTATTAAACTTATTTATGGGTTTTATTATGTTTTTTTATTAATAAATTCAGTGAAATAGAAATCTATTTGTTTTTGCACTAAAAAACCAAGAAAAAGCAGCTCAGTTTTCTTTGTCCGTGATGAATAAAAAACAAACGCTCTGTAAATAAACAAAAAAAAGCTAATTTTTAAACTTGACATTAGTCACGAAACTCCTAAAAATGCTGTCTTTAGTTTTATATGCCTTTACTCGATCACCCTTCGATAAAGTGTCATTTCATGCAATGGACACGCTTTCTAGCCGAGACCGTGAACAAAGTAAAAAAATGTGTTTATCCCAACATGTTTTAGATCTCATATTGCTCAAACAGCATACAGATCAGAATTTTTTCCTATTGCTATGAAAACTAAGAAATATGTGTGCTATAACAGTGCAGACAATCAATGAATGAAACACTGCTGGTGCCTTCCACCATTGCAGTGATAAAGATTAGGGTGAATCACGTTGGAACTTTTATCTGGTGGTGAAATGCTCGTTCGCGCATTGGCGGACGAAGGCGTTGAACATGTATTTGGATATCCAGGCGGCGCAGTTTTACATATCTACGACGCGTTCTTTCAACAAGACAAAATCAATCATTACCTCGTGCGCCATGAACAAGCTGCTGGTCATATGGCAGATGCTTACTCACGCGTAACAGGTAAGACGGGTGTGGTCCTCGTGACTTCAGGTCCGGGTGCAACCAATACTGTGACTCCAATTGCAACGGCTTATATGGACTCAATCCCAATGGTGATTTTGTCTGGTCAGGTTGCGTCACATTTAATTGGTGAAGATGCATTCCAAGAAACAGATATGGTCGGTATTTCTCGTCCGATCGTAAAACATAGTTTCCAAGTGCGCCATGCCAGCGAAATTCCTTCGATTATTAAGAAGGCATTTTATATTGCAGCCTCTGGTCGTCCAGGTCCAGTTGTGGTCGATATTCCAAAAGATGCAACCAATCCTGCTGAGAAATTTGCTTACGAATACCCAGAAAAAGTGAAGATGCGTTCGTATCAACCGCCGCATCGTGGTCACTCAGGTCAAATTCGTAAAGCGATTGAAGAGCTGATTCACGCTAAACGTCCTGTGATTTATACTGGCGGTGGCGTGGTTCAAGGTAATGCTTCTGCTCAGTTAACTGAACTGGCACATATTTTGGGCTTCCCAGTCACCAATACCTTGATGGGGCTTGGTGCCTTTCCTGGCAATGATCCGCAGTTTATTGGCATGTTGGGTATGCATGGTACCTATGAAGCCAATATGACTATGCACAATGCTGATGTTATTTTGTGTATCGGTGCGCGTTTCGATGACCGTGTAACCAATAATCCAGCAAAATTCTGTCCAAATGCCAAAGTGATTCATATTGATATCGACCCTGCGACGATTTCAAAAACCATCATGGCGCATATCCCGATCGTGGGTGCGGTAGAACCTGTCCTTCAAGAAATGTTGACACAGTTGAAACAAATGAATGTGTCTAAACCAAATCCTGAAGACATGGCTGCTTGGTGGGCGCAAATCAATGAATGGCGTAAAGTTCATGGCATGCGTTATGAGTCAGGTGCAAATGGGGTAATGAAACCACAACAAGTGGTGGAAGCGTTGGATAAAATCACCAATGGTGATGCGATCATTACTTCTGACGTAGGTCAGCATCAAATGTTTGGTGCGAACTATTATAAGTATAAACGTCCACGCCAATGGATTAACTCAGGTGGCCTAGGTACCATGGGTGTTGGTTTACCCTATGCGATGGCGGCGAAATTGGCTTTCCCTGACCAACAAGTAGTGTGTATCACAGGTGAAGCATCGATTCAGATGTGTATCCAAGAGCTTTCGACGTGTAAGCAATATGGTCTAAACGTAAAAATCCTCTGCTTGAATAACCAAGCTTTAGGGATGGTGAAGCAGTGGCAAGATATGAACTATGAAGGACGTCACTCAAGTTCTTATATCGATTCATTGCCTGACTTCCCTAAATTAATGGAAGCATATGGTCATGTTGGCATCCAAATTGACCATGCGGATGAGCTAGAGTCGAAGCTTGCTGAAGCAATGGCGATCAATGATAAATGTGTATTTATTAATGTGATGGTTGACCGTACAGAGCATGTTTATCCAATGCTTATCGCAGGTCAGTCAATGCAAGATATGTGGTTAGGTAAAGGGGAGCGCACGTCATGAGACACATTATCTCTGTACTTGTAGAAAACGAAGCTGGTGCGCTTTCTCGTTTGGTGGGTTTATTCTCTCAACGTGGTTATAACATTGAGACTTTAAACGTTGCGCCAACCGAAGATCCGACTTTATCTCGTTTGACATTAACGACTTATGGCGATGACCATAAAATTGAACAAATCACCAAACAGCTCAACAAATTGGTTGAAGTGGTGAAAGTGGTTGATCTGTCTGAAGGTGCGCACATTGAGCGTGAGTTGATGTTGATTAAAGTCAAATCACTTGGCTCGGCACGTGCTGAAATCAAACGAACTGCGGACATTTTCCGTGCGCAAATTGTTGATGTCACTCCAACGACCTATACCATTCAAATCGCAGGTACGACTGAAAAAATTGATGGTTTTATTGATGCATTAGCAGAGAACACCATTCTTGAAGTTGTACGCTCTGGTGTTTCAGGCATCGCGCGCGGCGAAAAAGTTTTAACCATTTAATTATTTAACACGATTCAACCTCCTTTTGAGAAAAAGGAGGATTTCATCAAACAATAAACCCCTTGATGGAATTACAGAATACCAAGCATTTTAGCGGAGACAGCAATGCAAATTTTTTACGATAAAGACTGCGACTTATCTATCATCCAATCTAAGAAAGTAGCGATCATTGGTTACGGTTCACAAGGTCACGCACACGCGCTTAACCTTAAAGATTCTGGTGTAGACGTAACTGTAGGTCTACGTGCTGGTTCTACTTCTTGGAAAAAAGCTGAAAATTCAGGTCTTAAAGTTGCTGAAGTTCCTGCTGCAGTTGCTCAAGCTGACGTTGTCATGATCTTGACTCCAGATGAGTTCCAATCACAACTTTATCGTGACGTGATTGAGCCAAACATCAAAGAAGGTGCAACATTAGCATTTGCTCATGGTTTCTCTGTTCTTTATAACCAAGTTGTTCCACGTGCTGATCTTGACGTAATCATGGTTGCACCAAAAGCACCAGGTCATACAGTACGTTCTGAATACCAACGTGGTTCGGGTGTTCCTGACTTAATCGCGATTCATCAAGATGCGTCTGGTAATGCACGTAACCTAGCACTTTCTTATGCTTCTGGTGTAGGTGGTGGTCGTACAGGTATCATTGAAACTTCATTCCGTGAAGAAACTGAAACTGACCTATTTGGTGAGCAAGCAGTTCTTTGTGGTGGTGCAGTAGAGCTTGTTAAAATGGGCTTCGAAACTTTAGTTGAAGCAGGTTATGCACCTGAAATGGCTTACTTCGAATGCTTACACGAACTTAAGTTGATTGTTGACTTGATGTTCGAAGGTGGTATTGCAGACATGAACTATTCAGTATCGAACAATGCTGAATATGGCGAATACGTAACTGGTGTTGAAGTAATCAACGAACAGTCTCGTGAAGCGATGCGTAATGCACTTAAACGTATCCAATCTGGTGAATATGCGAAGATGTTCATTCAAGAAGGTGCGTTGAACTACCCATCTATGACTGCTCGTCGTCGTCAAAACGCAGCGCATGGCATTGAAGTAACTGGTGGTAAGTTGCGTGCAATGATGCCGTGGATTCAAGCGAACAAGATCGTCGATAAAGAAAAGAACTAAGGTTACGTTACGTGCCTTTTAAAAAGGGAAAGCAATGCTTTCCCTTTTTTTTCTTACCTTGGATTCAAGCAAACAAAATCGTAGATAAAGAAAAGAACTAATTTCTTGAATCAATTGATTTGAATGCGAAGACCCACTCTATTTGAGTGGGTTTTTTTATGTTTAAGCTTAGGTGCCTCAACAAGATAAAAGCAGTGCTTTTATCTTTTTTTGTACTTTGGATTTAAGCAAACAAAATCGTAGATAAAGATTAAACTAAATTCTAGGGTCTGTTGAGAATTACCGAGAGTTAATTAAACTCGCGCACAGTTGAATCATGGCTTCAAAACTCGTATCTGTTTTACAACTACGCATCGCTATACGTTTAAATTCTTTTAACTTACAGAAATAGTTTTCAATGAGATGACGCCATTTATACATAATCGTATCAAATCCTCTCATTACTTTTCGATTAGATTTAGGTGGGATCACCACTTTCACTTTACGTTCATTGAGTTCTTGGATGAGCCAATCTGCATCAAATGCTTTATCCGCTAGTAATGCTTGAAAATCAACATCTTCAATTAAAGGTTTGGTTTCTACTAAATCGTGATATTGACCAGGCATTAATCGAAACTTAATAAGGTTGCCTAGACTATCCACTAAGGCAAGAATTTTACAGGTCATTCCACCTCGAGATTTACCTATAGACTGTTTGAAAGTCCCCCTTTTGCACCTTGCCCATGTCGATGAACTTTAACAATCGTTCCATCAATCATGGCGTATTCCAAATCAACATCTTCATTTACAGATGCAAAAATAGTTTCAAATACACCAGCTTTCACCCAATCACGGTATCTTTTAAAGACGGTATTCCATTTACCAAAATGAGGAGGTAGATCACGCCATGGACTGCCTGTACGGGCAATCCATAGGACTGCTTCTAAAAATAATCGATTATCTTTTCCACTACGACCTCGATCGGTCACTTTACCTAGGCAAAAAGGTTCCATTTTTGCCCATTGGGCATCAGTAAGTATGTATCTATCCATAGTACTATTATAAATTAATCAGTAGCCTTTGTTAATTCTCAACAAGCCCTAGTTTAATCTTTAAAGAATCCTTGTTTTTACAAGATTTTTTTCTGCTATGCGTTGAGTGTTGGTTGTTCTAGTGACGGTGCCGCAGTAGCTCACAATGCTAAAAATAGAGCCGTCACTGTGGTTTTAGCACTAAAAGAGGGTGCTTAGGGGGGAGTTCCAATAGAAAAAACACAAATGAGTGATCTTTTTTTGTGGCTATATCTTAGTTCAATATTCTTTATAAAATTATTGGATTAATAATGTTTTTGTGGATTTTATTTTTTATAAAGAAAATCCTAGAAAAGAGTACTTGAGATTACATTTAGGTTTGAAGTGTCGGTTTAAGTTTTCTAAAACGCACATTCATGTAATTTTTAAGTTTGAAAGTGAGGTTTTGGTCATCTTATTCAATCCCTAGAACTGGGTAAATAGGATGTGAATAAACTTTCGGTTTTCATGAAGTAATCGCTATAAATGTATAAAATAGTTGAAAATTCAACTAAAAAAAGAATGAAAAATGAAATTTTCAGCAAAATAAGAAATTATTCAATCGAAGATGTAATGAAATGTAAAACTAAAATGTCATAAATTTCCAATATAAAACAGGGAACTATTTTAAATATTAAAATGCACAAAAAAAGTGCATACCTGAAAGTTGTGTAACTATTTTTTGGGACTTCAAAAATATAGGATATATAAAAATATAAATAAAAATAGTTATTTAAATTTACTTTTTTAAAAAATGCGTACTTGTTGTCTTTTTGGGTGAAAAGGGACGTATAGGTGGTTTTTTGTTCAGAATAACTACAATTAAAACACGCTTAACAAAAAGCTTGGTAGCCAAGAAAGGCCCAGTTTTGATTAAGGGTAACCATAACAACTAATCTAGTTTTAATAATAAACATCTCGGAGAATGGCTATGAATAAGTTAATTCAAGCATCATTAATTGCAGTAGTGTTTGGTGTGAGTTCAACAGCAATTTATGCAGCACCAAAAAAAGAATCTAAACAATGTGGCGGTGCACCATGTGAAGGTGAAATCGATATTGAGTTAGAGATTCTTAAAGCGTGCGAGTTGAAAGTGGGTAAAGATATTAAACTGGTTGAGGAAAGTTATACTGGGTCAAGTGGTTTCACTGTGGTGACAAACACGCCATATAATTTGAATTTGTCTACGCTTAATGCGGGTACAAGCGCAGATACTTTTGTTAAACATGCGACCACTACAGACAAAGTCTATACAACGGTTAAAACGACGAAAGGGGGTACAAGTTACCCAATCGGTTCAACACCTGTAGCAGGTATGAATACGGATAACTTTGTTGTTAATGTTTCGCCAAAAACAGCCATTTCTGGTACTCAACGTGCTGGTACTTATAAAGATACCCTATTTATTAAAGTAACTTACTAATTGTATACTCAGAAGTTGATTCTACGTAGATAGGGTCAACTTCTTCTTGTTCGAAGAATTATAAAAAATATAAGTATTAGGGGGCTGTATGAAACCGTCTATTAAAGCGTTGTTAATAATTCTAGTTGCTTTCCTTTTCAATACTCAACTATATGCCGGCATTTCGATTAGTCCAGTGCAGTTGTATTTAACTGATAAATCGAAGCAAAGGAGTTCAACTTTTACATTAGAGTCTAAAGGGGATGATGAGTCTCCGCGTATATTTGAAGCACAAGCTGTTAAGTGGACACAGGGTGAGAACGGAGAAGATATTTACTCTCCAGTATCCAATATCATCATTAACCCGAAGAACTTTATTTTGAAACCAAATTCAAAACAAATGGTCCGGGTCGGTTTTACACAATCAGTAGAAAGTATGAATTTAAGCCAAGAAGAAACTTGGCGTATTATCTTTACAGAACTACCGCAGGTTACAAATGATGAATCTAAAATTGCACTATTGCTTAGCTTGAATGTCCCTTTTTTTGTTGGTAAACAAGAACCTGCTTACTTAAAATTTATTGCTAAAAAGCAAAATGGCCGTACCATTATAAATGTTGAAAATCTAGCAAAATCGCATATTCAAATCCAAAAACTCTTTGTTATGGATAAAAATAAAAAGGTGGTCGCAGAATCGGCAGATATGAAGTATCTCTTGGCTCTGGGGAAAAATCATTACGATTTAGGAAGTGCACCGATACTTGGTGCGAATAATTATAAAGTTGTAGTAGAGACTGATAAGGGAGATACCCCCTTGGAATTTAATTTAGTTGAGTAGCGGCTATGAACAGAATCACGTTGCTTCTATGTTGTATTTTATGTGCAAATTCTGTTCATGCAGAGCCAGTGACTTTACCCGATGATTTGTTTCCAACAAATATTTGGGTGAATGGAGTGGATCGCAAAAGTGAAGTGTTATTGCTGACAGAAAACAATCTCTATTATGTAGAGTGTCAAGACCTTGAAAAATTACAGCTTAATATGGGGTTGTTTAAGCACCATTCAGTAAAAAATAGTTTTTGCTTAGTCAGTGATAATGATATCCAAACAGAGTTTGATTCAGGCTTACAAGCCATAAAATTGACACTTCCTGCTAAGTTTTTCGCTGGCTCTGCCGATGAAGACAGTATTGCGCAGCCGATGAAAGCAAACTTCGGCGCATTTTTAAATTACGACTTGAATTATGAAAAAAACAAGCAGGATGAAAATTTTGGAGCATTACCTGAACTAGGTGTTTTTAAAGATAATTGGATTTTAAGAAATAATGCAGTTTATCGAAATAATAAAGGCTTTGATTTTGAAGAAGAGGAGTTTGTTCGTTTAAATAGCAGCCTTGAAATTGATTTTGCTAAAAGTGCGACAAAACTAATTATAGGGGATACGACCTCTCCTTATAGTGCACTTATTAATGGGGTGCGTTTTGGAGGAATCAGCTTTGGGACGGATTATGTGTCGCGTCCTGATTACGTTTATTGGAACATTCCGAGTCTAAGAGGTAGTGCAGTTCTTCCATCAACGGTTGATTTATATATTGATGGCGTAAATATTTATCAGAAAAAAATCTCGCCTGGGGATTTTAATTTACAAACAGGTGCAAGTATTGAAAGTGCAGGTACGGCACAAATGGTTGTGCAAGATGTGCTTGGAAATACGACAGTACGTAGTTTTCCTGTACTTATTAGTAATAAATTGCTTAGAGAAGGGTTGAATGACTACAACATCTCATTGGGGAAGTTGCGTTTTAATTATGATGAGAGTAATGGTGACTATCGTGATTTTTTTACTTCAGTCTATTTTCGTCGAGGCATGACAAGCAGAACAACACTAGGTGCAAGTGCAACATATAGTGATGATATTCGGAGTGCGGGCTTGCTTTGGACGCAAGCTGTAAACAGGTGGTTTGTACTGGATAGTATTTTGTTGGGTAGTCAAACAGATGTTGAAGATGGCTTCTCAGCAGGTATAGCTGTTAATCGGAACTTTGGTAAATTTAACTTTGGTGCAAGTTCTAAATATGCAACCAAAGACTATCGCGCTTTAGGTTATGAAGATAATCATGTTTTCCCAAAATTTGAAAATATGGCTTATTTCAGCATACCGAACTTCCCAATTTTTAAGAATCTAAATGTAAATTATATCGAACAAATTCAATACGAATCAGATAACGCGTTATTTAATGTTGAAGACCGAAAAATGCTGACTGTCGGTGTAAGCCAAGAAATTACACCGAGACTAATGTATACCGCAAACTACTTTCAAGAATTTGGTGATTCTGATAACTCAGGTGCTTTTATCTCATTTTCCTATAATTTTGGTGCTGGTCGGCGTGTTCAAGCAGATGCAGGTACAAATAAATCTGGTGGTATCCGCTATATTCAGAATTCATTTGGAGAGTATGGTGCAAATTATGCAGTTGGTGTTGACTATCGTAATGATGAAGCGGTGTTTAACACTTATGGTGGGTTATCGACTGAAGTTGGGGATTTGACGATCAACTACTTGAAGAGCGATACGGATTACTCTGGACAAGTTAATTTTAGGGGGGCTGTAGTTTTGTTAGGAGGTCAATATGCAATGACTAGTGCAGTGGATAATGCATTTGCTTTAGTTAAAGTGGGAGATCGCAAGGATATTGATGTTTTACGTTCGATGTCACCTGTTGGAAAAACCAATGAGGAAGGGTATGCATTTGTACACGATATCGTTCCTTATATTAATTACGACATTTCGTTTGATGCAAATCAGTTGCCGATTGAAAGCAAAGTACCGAATGCTGCATATCGTTTAGTTGCATTGGGGCAGCGTGGCTACACGATTAATTTCCAAGTGTTCGATACGCAACAGATATTGGTGAAAATTTTAGATGAACAAGGGGATACTTTTGTCGCAGGGAGTGAGGTTGCGATTGATACCCCAGAAGCGGATGTTTACCCAATTGGTACGGATGGCACCGTGATGTTGTATGGTTTGGTTGAGGGTAATTATAAGTTAACAGTACGAACCAGTGGTGGTCGTTCATGTCAGACAGCACTTACAGTGCCTAAAAAAGTTGAAAATCAATCACAAGAGTTAATTACATTGCAGTGCAAATAATAGGAGTATTCGAGATGAAAACATTATTATTACTTTCGACAGCATTGTTTTCTACACTCATCTTCGCAAATCCTAGTCGCTGCGAGATGGGGCGCGTTAGTGAACCAAATATGCGTTTGGCAAGTTACTACAATAGTCAGGCAGCAAGCTCATTTAGTGTGAACTGCACAGGAAAATACCGGATCCGTTTTAATAGTCGGAATTTACAAGATGCTTCAGGAAATAGTTTTTTGAACAATGGACAAGTTAAATTAAGGACTCGTATGACGGTTTCGGGTGCTATGGATAATATTTGGAATATACCAACAGAACAGGGAGCAGGTAAAAACAATTATGTTGTAGCAGTACGCCTTACGGAGCGTATAACAGCGACCACACCAGCTGGTAAATATAGAGATACAGTATTTGTAAATATGGTGTTTTGATGATGTATTTAATAAATCATAGGTGATTGCAGAATTAGGGTTGAGTTTTGCAATCATCATCAAACTGTCAAATAGTTTAGCTAAGCTTTGATCAAAATAAAAAAAGTTTGGTGTACTATGATCGGTTCAATGACAACAAAATTATTCAAACAGCACAATTTCCCAGAACCTCAGCGGTTTTATCTCAAGCAACAACATCAGCATAATATTCAGCAAGAACTCTCTATCCTTCAAGAAACACTCAAGCCCAAGTTAAAAATAACCATTGTGACGGAAACATGGTCACCAGAAATTAATGGTGTTGCGAACTCTTTATTACAACTGTGTAAAGGTTTGCAAAAAAAAGGGCATCGTATTCAGCTCATCCGCCCGATACAAAAAACCATGTGTACCGACTTTCAATCTGAGCAAGAATGTTTGGTTTGGGCAAAAAGTATTCCTAAATATGCCGACATGCAATTTGGTATGCCACAGTATGTCAAAGTCAGCAAAGCGATTGAGCGCTTCGCGCCAGATGTGGTGCATATTGTGACGGAAGGGCCCTTGGGGCTGACTGCACTGTATGCTGCTCAAGCGCATCAGATTCCAGTATCAAGTGGATTTCATTCAACTTTTCATGACTTTAGTCGCTTCTTTGATTTGGCTTTACTGGTCAAACCGATTGAAAGTTATCTTCGCTGGTTTCATAACCATACGGTACTCACCTGTGTGCCGAGTCAAACCACGTTAAATCAACTTCAGGCCTTTGGAGTGACTTGTCCTTTGGTTGAGGTTGGGCGAGGGGTCGATACAGCTCGCTTCCATCCAGAGCATCGCTTAGAACAATTGCGTCAGCGTTGGCAAGCAGATGCAAATACTACGGTGCTGTTATATGTGGGACGTTTATCTCCAGAAAAAGAAGTCGACGTGCTCATTCAGAGTTATTTGAATATCAAGAAGCAGCAATCGCGCAAGTTGAAAATGGTGATTGTGGGGGATGGGCCAGATCGTAAGCGCTTAACCGAGATAGCAAATGGCTCAGATGTTATTTTTACGGGAAGCTTAACAGGACAGTCACTCGCCCAAGTTTACGCCAGTGCAGATGCTTTTGTTTTTGCAAGTCAAATAGAGACTTTTGGTAATGTGGTACTCGAAGCTATGGCCAGTGGCTTACCTGTGGTGGCCTATAACTATGCCAGTCCGCAGCGTTATATCAAGCAAGGTATAACAGGGTGGTTGAGTCCTTTTGGGCAAGTGGCACACTTTATGCAAACTATTATTCAGTTGCCAGAACAAAAGGTGCTTAGATGTATGGGAACTCAAGCGCGTCAAGATATTGAAAGTGTAGGCTGGCAGTATCCTGTAAAACAGTTTGAGCAAGCCTTATATCACGTGGCAAATATTAAGGCAGCACCTTAATCAATAGCTGTTTTAAAAGTGTCAGTGATAAAGATGAGTTGGGTAATTTCGATGGGTTTTAACTTAAATCATCAAACTGTCAAAAATACCCTTTAATATGAGCTTAACGAGAAGCGATTTTGATGAGTTAAATCGTCATATAACAATGATTTTCCAGCTGAACTTTCAACATTGTTGTTAAGGAGAAGTGGTATGAATCTTAAAACTGCAAAAATAAGAATATTAGATTTAGATTTAAAAGGTTGTGTCTATCTCAATCATTTTTCCCATTCGCATGCTGTAGCCAATTTTTTTAAGCGGATCAGTCGATTGGGGGATGGCATCTTTTGGTACACGATGTTGGCTTTAACTTGGTTGTTGCAAGGATTGGTCTACAGTTTGCAAATCGTGTATTTGATTCTTGGTTCATTATGCGGGACTTTAATTTATAAAGTCTTAAAAATCAAAACTATTCGTCCAAGACCTTATCAAGTACATCAAGTGATTCGAATGGGTGAGCGACCGCTTGACCATTTTAGTTTTCCTTCAGGTCATACTTTACATGCAGTGATGGTCAGTACGTTATTGGGCTTTGTACAGCCAATTTTATTGGTGCTCATGTTGCCTTTTACTGTTTTGGTTGCCGCGTCACGCATGATTTTAGGGCTACATTATCCAAGTGATGTGTTGGTGGGAGCGGCTATAGGTGCTGTGGTAGCTGTTACTTTAATTTGTAGTGCACCATTTTTAAATATCGCGTTGTAAAAAAGCCCAATTTTATCTCAAACAAACTAGCGCTTAAATTTCAGAGTTTGCTACAGTACAGCATCTTCTATATTGTGATGAGACTCCACCATGGGCTTACGTTGGTCAGACACTATTGATATTGCTATTGAGTTGTATGAAGCTCATCCAGATGTCGATCCGCAGTGGATTCGCTTTACAGACTTACATGCTTGGGTGTGTGCCTTACCAGACTTTAGTGATGATCCGACCAAGTCGACTGAAGGTTTGCTTGAAGCAATTCAAATGGCATGGATTGACGAAGCACGATAATCCTTGCATCGAAAAAAGCAACTTTTTACAGAGTAAAAGCAGAAAATTGTGCATTATGTCGGTATAATGCGCCAAAATTTTCATGTCTACATTGACTTAAGGAGCCAATCATGGCTATTGAACGTACTTTATCTATCGTAAAACCAGATGCAGTTGCTAAAAACCACATCGGTGACATTTTTGCTCGTTTTGAAAAAGCTGGTCTTCAAATCGTTGCAACTAAAATGAAACACTTGACTCAAACTGAAGCTGAAGGTTTCTACGCAGAGCACAAAGAACGTGGTTTCTTTGCTGATCTAGTTGCGTTCATGACTTCTGGTCCAGTTGTTGTTTCAGTTCTTGAAGGCGAAAACGCAGTTCTTGCTCACCGCGAAATTCTTGGCGCAACTAACCCTAAAGAAGCGGCTCCAGGCACTATCCGCGCTGACTTCGCTGTAAGCATCGACGAAAATGCTGCTCACGGTTCTGACTCTGTAGTATCTGCTGATCGTGAAGTTAACTACTTCTTCGCTCAAACTGAGATTGCTCCACGTACTCGTTAATTCGAAGTATTCAAACCAGATAAGTGTTATTATACTTATCTGGTTTTTTTATTCCCTGAATAAATTTCTGCTCGTTTATTGAGCTTCTCCTTTCATCGTTAGACATGGTTTAGGTAATACACATGAGTACTGAAGTGGTCGCTGTCTCTACAGTTTCGGCTGAACAGCAACAATCTCCATCCGCTCCTGCACAGCAAAACTCTGTTGCGAAAGTGAACTTACTTGGCATGTCACGTCCGCAGCTTGAAAAATTCTTCGAAGATATGGGAGAAAAAAAGTTTCGCGCAGGACAGGTGATGAAATGGATTCACCAGTTTTTTGTGACTGATTTTGCAGAGATGACCAATATCTCAGGCAAGTTACGTGAAAAACTTGAAAAACTTTGTGAAATTAAAGCGCCAGAAGTGGTGCATAAAAATTATTCTAAAGATGGCACGCGTAAGTGGGTGTTTCGTGTTGGTGAGGGCGAAGGCTCTTTGGTTGAAACCGTATTGATTCCTGCTGAGCATCGCAGTGGTTTGCGCCGTACTTTATGTATTTCATCTCAAGTGGGCTGTGCACTGGATTGTTCATTCTGTTCAACCGGTAAACAAGGTTTTCAGCGCGACTTAAACCCAGATGAAATTATTGGTCAGTTATGGGTCGCAAACTATTCTTATATGGAAGATGTGCCTGTAGCTGAGCGTGAGCGCTCGGTGACCAACGTCGTAATGATGGGGATGGGCGAGCCATTACTCAACTATGATGCCGTATTGAGCTCAATGCGTATTATGCTAGATGACTTTGCTTACGGTATGTCTAAGCGCCGTGTGACCTTGTCAACTTCAGGTGTAGTGCCGAAAATTGATCAATTGGCACAAGATATTGATGTTGCATTGGCAATCTCCCTACACGCACCAAATGACGAACTGCGAAATGAATTGGTTCCAATCAATAAAAAATATCCATTGGCACAGCTGATTGCAGCATGTCAGCGTTATATCGCTAAAGACGGTAATGAAAGTGCGCGTAAGCATGTCACGATTGAATATGTGATGTTGGATGGGGTGAATGATCATCCTGAGCATGCGCAGCAGATGATTAAACTGTTGAAGAACTTACCAAGTAAAATTAATTTAATTCCGTTTAATCCATTTCCACATGCGCCTTATGGTCGTTCAAGTCGCAACCGCATTATTTCTTTCCAAAAAACTTTGTCTGACGCCGGATTTGTGTGTACGATTCGTCAAACGCGTGGTGATGATATTGATGCTGCCTGCGGACAATTGGTCGGTCAAGTGGCCGATCGAACACGTCGTGCTGAGCAGTGGAAAAAGAAAGTAGCAGAGAAAAACGAGATTCTACGTTCACAAGGATAATATAAGGGGATGCCAATTGAAAAAACCCGTTTCTAAACTTTACCTTGCGCTGACACTGGGTGTGACAGTGTGGTACTTGGTGGGTTGCCAAACCGTGAATACGAAAGGTGATCCAAGTAAAGCAGTACAAGTTAGAACGCAGTTGGCGGCTGAATATATTAAGTCGAATGATTACGATGCTGCGAAACGTACATTGGATCAGGCATTAGACATCGACTCTCGTGATGCATCTGCAAATATGATGATGGGGGTGTTGTTACAGCGTGAAGGCAGTCCACAAAATGTGGAAAAGGCAGAGCGTTATTTTAAGCATGCAATTGCGGCTGAGCCAAAAAATGCACAGGCTCGTAACAACTACGGTACGTATTTATATCAAATTGGGCGTTATAATGACGCGATTGATCAACTTCAAGTTGCAGGTTCAACTTTAGGGTATGATCAACGTTATCGAGCATTGGAAAATTTAGGTCGTGCGTATCTACAAGTAGGTCGAGTGGCGGAAGCCGAAGCAGCTTTTAAACAAGCTCTACAGGTAAACTCAGGTGCCTATCTTGCCATGATCGAAATGGCGGAAATTTCATATTTACGTCAGCAAAATGCTGAAGCTACGCAGTACTATGAACAGTTTGTGCGAGCGGTGGGCGAGAAAAACTTAGATGCGCGTGCGCTTTGGATTGGGATCCGAATTGCGCGAGCAAATCATGACACGATGGGTTCGCAAGTACTGGTCAACCAGTTACGTGCATTGTATCCAGACAGTCAAGAATACAAACGTTATTTGCAATTACAGTACACTACTGAGGCCGTATGGAAGTAAATCCTAATTCACCACAATCGAATGGTTCTAGCAATGCTTTAGGAAATATCCAACGTCCGGGTGATTATCTTCGTCAAATTCGTATTACACAAAAACGTGAATTAAGCGACGTTGCCAAAGAGTTGAATATTCCACTCAAGACTTTAACTGCACTTGAGCAGGACGAATATACAGCACTTCCAGAAGCGACCTTCATTAAGGGTTACTATCGTACTTATGCGAAGTTCCTAAAAGTGGATGCTACTACGATTATTCAGCGTTTTGATGACATCTATGCCAATGATACGGGGCTATTGCCAAATCACGCATTGAATAATTCACCGATTAAAATCATGGGTAAATTACCTGGTTCTAACCGTGACCGTAACCGTAAATGGTTAAAACGTGGACTGATTGCGATTGTTGTAATTGCGATTTTAGCAGCATTGTTCGGCACAATTCAGAATTGGTCAGGCAGTACAGATGAGACTGCGACTCCGCAGACGGAATCTGATGTGCAAATCATCAATATGAGTGGGGCTGCTGCAACCACAGGGGATCAGTTGAAACTTGAGTTCAATCGACCTACGTCTGTACATATTGTCGATTCAACTGGCAAAGTACTGGCAACAGGGCGTCAAGCTTCTACACTTGAGCTTGCGGGTGAGACTCCTTTTCAAATTCGTATCGATGATGCTGCTGCTGTGTCACTCAGCTTAAATAATGAAAGTATTTCATTGTCACCATATACCGTCGGTGGAAAAGCAGATTTCCGCTTGTCACGTTAATGGGATCAAGGAAAAGCAATGATTGTAAATCCAATTAAACGCAAGCCTACTCGTAAGATTCGTGTAGGTTCAGTCTATGTCGGTGGTGATGCGCCCATCAGCATTCAAAGTATGACCAATACTGAAACTTGTGATGTGGAAGCAACGCTGGCGCAAATTCAGCGCTGTGCAGATGTAGGTGCTGACATCATGCGTGTTTCTGTACCGACCATGGAAGCGGCAGAGGCTTTTGGTGAAATTCGTAAGCGTTCATCGGTGCCGTTGGTTGCAGATATTCATTTTGATTACAAGATTGCACTGCGTGTTGCCGACTTGGGGGCGGACTGTTTACGGATTAACCCAGGAAATATTGGCTCTGAAGCAAAAATTCGTGAAGTGGTGGCCGCAGCGCGCCATAACGATATTTCTATGCGTATTGGGGTGAATGCAGGTTCACTGGAAAAAGATATTCAAAAGAAATATGGTGAGCCAACAGGTCAGGCATTGCTTGAGTCGGCGATGCGTCATATTGATATTCTAGACCGTTTAGATTTTCATGAATTCAAAGTCTCAGTGAAAGCATCCAATGTGTTTTTAACCATGGACGCTTATCGCCTACTTTCACAGCAAATTGATAATCCGTTACATCTAGGTGTGACGGAAGCTGGAATTTACCGTACAGGTTCAGTGAAGTCTGCGATTGCATTGGGCGGTTTGTTGTTGGATGGCATTGGTGACACCATGCGTATTTCCTTGGCAGCGGAACCTGAAGAAGAGATTAAGATTGGTTTTGATATTTTAAAATCACTCAGTCTTCGCTCAAATGGCATTAACTTCATTGCTTGTCCAAGCTGTTCACGTCAAGAGTTTAACGTGATTTCAGTGATGCAAGCCTTAGAAGAGCGTTTAGAAGATATTCGTACCCCAATGGATGTGTCGGTGATTGGGTGTAAAGTGAATGGTCCCGGCGAAGCCAAAGAAGCCGATATTGGTGTAGTTGGTGCAAGTCCACGTTCACTGGTGTATCGTAATGGTGAAAAGAGCCATTTAATTGACACAAATCAGTTGGTTGACGAAATCGAAACGATGGTTCGTCAGCGTGTTTCAGAGCTTGAAGAAGCTAAATCTAAAGAGATCATCCGTAGTTCATCATGAGTTCAATTGTCGCAATCAAAGGTTTTAATGACATTCTTCCTACGCAAACACCAGCGTGGAGACGTCTTGAACAGCATCTCGCATCATTGATGGATGCGTATGGCTACCAGCAAATTCGTTTGCCTATTGTTGAACAAACCAATTTGTTCAAACGTTCAATTGGTGATGCAACGGATATCGTTGAAAAAGAAATGTATACCTTCTTGGACAAAGGTAATCCGCCTGAGTCTTTGACTTTGCGTCCTGAAGGAACAGCAGGCTGTGTACGTGCCATGCTTGAGCATAACTTACTTCGTGGTGCAACGCCTCGTGTCTGGTATATCGGGCCGATGTTCCGTTATGAAAAGCCGCAAAAGGGTCGTTACCGTCAGTTCCACCAGTTCGGCGTGGAAACCTTTGGTGTGGCAACCCCAGACATGGATGCCGAGCTGATTTTGATGACGGCACGTCTGTGGAAACGCATGGGTGTAGCAGATAAAGTTCAACTTGAATTAAATACTCTCGGTGAGTCTGATGAGCGTGCAGCTTATCGTGCGGCATTGGTGGAGTTCTTAGAATCACATAAAAATGATTTGGATGAAGATTCACAGCGTCGTTTAACCACCAACCCACTACGTATTCTTGACTCTAAAGATGCCAAAACTCAAGCCATTTTAGAAAATGCGCCGAAGTTGCATGACTTTATGGGGGAAGAGACACTACAGCACTTTGCAACCTTGCAGCAGTATTTAACCGATGCAGGTGTGAGCTTCGTGATTAACCAAAAACTGGTGCGTGGCTTAGATTATTACAATAAAACTGTATTTGAATGGACCACCACGCATTTGGGCTCACAAGGTACAGTGTGTGCGGGCGGCCGTTATGATGGCTTAGTGGGCCAGCTTAAAGGTAAGGCAGATCAGTCTGTACCTGCAGTTGGTTTTGCGATGGGTATGGAACGTCTGTTGTTATTGCTTGAGCAAGTCGAAGACGCTACACCTATACGTGACTGCGAAATGTTTTTGTTGGCAGATCCTGCCTCTCAAGGCAAAGCTTTGGTGCTCGCAGAACAGATTCGTAACCAGTTAGATGCTGCATCAAGTACGCTTCGTTTGAAAGTTGGTTCACATGGTTCAATGAAGTCGCAAATGAAAAAAGCGGATCAGTCTGGCGCATTGTTTGCCCTCATTTTGGGTGAGCGCGAGGTGGAAGCTGCACAGTTTGCCGTAAAAGAGTTGGCGACAGCTGAACAAACTTTGGTTGCGGTGGATGACATCGTGCCATTTATGATTGAAAAATTTTCTTCAAAATAAGCCAAAATATAAGGAAAGGGTAGTCACATGAGCGCATTAAGTGATGAAGAACAACTTGATAGTTTAAAGTCTTTCACTAAGAAATATGGTTCAGCCATTATTAGTGGGATTTTAATTGCGCTGATTGCCTTTTTTGGATGGCAATACTGGCAGAAGAAGACTTTGGCCGAGAACCAAATGAACACGGCTAAAGTTCAGCAATTGATGGATGAAGCACGTGCAACGCAAGGTGATGCATTTACAGCCTTGTCTGCAACTGCGGACAAAATTGTGAAAGAAGCACCAGATTCGGCGCAGGCCATTCAAACGCAATTGTTGATGGCAAAATTGGCCTATGACAAAGCGGATTATGCCAGTGCTGAAAAAGCGTTGAAGAAAGTTGAAAACTCGAAAGTGGATGACGACGGCTTAGTGCAAATTGTGAAATTGCGTTTAGCGTATGCACAATTGGCGCAAAAGAAGTTTGATGATGCGATTAAAAACCTCGCATTGGTAAAAGATCCTGCTTTTAAAGCGACAGCTGATGAAGCTTTGGGTGATGTCTATGTAGCTAAAAACGACATCGAAAATGCGAAAAAAGCCTACCAAAGTGCATGGGATCAGTTGGTTGAACGTAAACAAGAACGCCAAATTTTACAAATTAAACTCGAAAGTGTTGGTATTTTAGTTGATGATCCTGAAATCGAACGTCCACTTATAGAAACAGCAGCGGAAGAAACTGAATGAATAGAAAATACAAAATTTCGTGCGCATTAACCGTATTAACTTTAGCACTTGCGGGTTGTGCAAGTAGCGGAAAAGTAGAAGAAGTTAAGCCGAATCCACTTCCAAAACTGATGCAGGCGAAAACCCTGACTCCTGTATTTTCTCAAAGTGTGTCTTCAACTTCGACTGCTGATCCTTTACGTTTACGCCTAGATGCAGACAACGGTGTAGTTTTTGCACTTGACCCTAAAGGTGTCGTAACGGCGTATCAAGGCAAACAAAAACTATGGCAGAAAGAAGTATCTAAAGCCGGTTTGAGTTCAGGCGTTGAAGCTGCCGATGGTCATGTCATTGTAGGCAACGCCAAAGGTCAATTGTTTGCTTTAGATCAGGCAACTGGTGAGCAAAAATGGACTGCACAATTAACAGGTGCACTTCTTGCGCCATCGTTGATTCAAGCGGGTCGTGTTATTTCTGTCAGTAATGATGGCACTGTTTTTGCGCATGATTTGGCAACAGGTCAGCAAGTGTGGACTTATAACTTACCAAATGTACAACTTAGCTTACGTGGTAATGCAGCGCCTGTTCCTGTTGATGCGCGTACAGTGCTCATTTCTTCAGCTAATGCCTATGTTTATGCTTTAGATGTGCTTACAGGTGTACCACGTATGCAGCGCCGTGTAGCTGTGTCGGATGGTCGTTCGGATATTCAACGTTTGAATGATGTTGATGGTGATCCTGTAGTGGCAGGTCAGTACTTGATTACGACCAGCTATCAAGGTCAAGTGACCATGACAGACTTGGCTTCACAGCAAGTGGTGTGGAGTGAAGATTCGAGTAGTACGCAGCGCCCTGAAGTGGTGGGTAATGGTGTATTCGTGGCGCAAACTGACGGCAAGTTAGTGGCTTATGAAATTAGCACGGGTCAAAAGCTTTGGGAAAATGACAGCTTGCTGAACCGCCAATTGAGTAATCCAGTGATGTTGGGCCAAGACCTAATTGTCGGTGATCTAGATGGCGTATTGCACATGCTGAACCCTGCGACAGGTGAGTTGATCGGTCGTGCGAAGACGTCTGGTGAAGTGCGTACTTTACGTGTGATTGATGATCAACTCTATGTTGCAACACGAAAGGGTGCATTAAGCATTTGGCAGAATCGTTAATTCTGTTCGACTTATGTTAAACTAGTCGAAATTCGTATTTTTTAAAATTCCTCGGGGTGTTTGCTTAGTCAAAACCCCGAGTTTTTATTCAGGTTTTTCACCTAATTTTTCTTCCAGTTTCTGATGTTCAGACCAGTCTCACTGGCTGATCTTGAATAAAGGTTAATCTATGAAACCCGTAATTGCGCTCATTGGTCGTCCGAACGTCGGAAAATCAACGCTATTTAACCAGATCACCAAAAGCCGAGACGCGCTTGTTGCTGACTTTGCCGGTCTGACTCGTGACCGTAAATATGGTGATGCTGTATTTCAAAATAAGTCTTTCATTGTGGTTGATACTGGTGGTATTGGCGAGAATGAAGGCGGTATCGACTCTTACATGGCAGAACAGTCTAAAACTGCCATCAATGAAGCCGATATTATTGTATTTGTCGTCGATGCACGCGCAGGCCTACTCGCATCGGATGAGCAAATTGCGCGTGAGCTGCGTACACTCGGTAAGAAAGTTTACCTTGTGGCGAACAAAGTTGATGGTGTACATGCCGAAGCTGCACTTGTTGAATTCTACAAGTTGGGTATGGGCGAACCCATGCAAGTGGCTGCGAGCCATGGTCGCGGTGTACAGCAAATGCTTGAAGATGTGCTTTCAAGTGTGCCTGAAGATGAAGATGCAGATGAGCACGACAAGAACACAGGCTTACGTTTAGCGATTATTGGTCGTCCAAACGTCGGTAAATCGACGCTAGTGAACCGTTTGTTGGGTGAAGAGCGTGTAGTTGCATTTGACCAACCGGGGACAACCCGCGACTCGATCTATATCCCGTATGAACGTGATGGCCGTCAGTACACCTTAATCGATACTGCAGGTGTGCGTCGTAAAGGTAAAGTCGATGAAATGATTGAGAAGTTCTCAATTGTGAAAACGCTACAGGCCATTAAAGATGCCCATGTTATCGTGGTTGTACTTGATGCACGTGAAGGTGTGGTTGAGCAAGATCTACATTTGATTGGTTACGCGCTTGAAGCGGGCCGTGCGATGGTGATCGCGATTAACAAATGGGACAATATGTCTGAGTATGATCGCAAACAATGTAAGTTGGATGTTGATCGTCGCTTTGACTTTATTCCTTGGGCGAAAGTGCATTTGATTTCTGCATTGCATGGTACGGGTGTGGGGGATCTATATCCATCGATTCACCGTGCTTATGATTCGTCACATTTGAAAGTTTCTCCTGCAAAAATCACACAAATTTTAAGTGATGCTACAGATGCGCACCAACCACCAATGGTCGGTGGTCGCCGTATTAAAATGCGTTATGCCCATATGGGCGGACAAAATCCACCTACGATTGTGGTGCATGGTAACAAAGTTGATAAAACGCCTGCGGATTATCGTCGTTATTTAGAAAACGTATTCCGTAAAGTGTACAAACTTGAAGGTACGCCAGTACGTATTGAGTTTAAAACCTCTGAAAACCCATTTGAAGGACGTAAGTCACAGGTGGATGAGCGTACAGCAGCGCGTAAGCGTCGTTATGTTCAGAAGTTTAAGAAAGCTGAGAAGAAATTCAAACGCTAATCAGGCATTTAGGTTTTGATGCTGAAAAGCCCAAAGTGATCTTTGGGCTTTTTTATTTTATGATGTGTCCCGTCCTGAAATAAGTTTACACCTTTAAGAGGCTTATTTTATGGAACATGAACGAGAACAAAGAGTTAAACGTACACAAGGTGATTATAGCTTTGCTTTTAAAATGATGGTTGTACATGAAGTAGAAAAAGGGCAAATTACTTATAAACAAGCTCAGGCAAAATATGGTATTCAAGGAAGATCAACTGTGCTGGTATGGTTACGCAAGCACGGACAACAGGACTGGACTTCGAATATGCCGCCTTCTTCTAAACGCCAATTAACACCCCAACAACGAATCCGCCAATTAGAAAAGCAGTTAGCCGCAGAAAAGCT
>CAACWN010000069.1_pt1 | contig 38402 bp, 39 predicted proteins | sample 2275671 | NCBI WGS metagenome assembly CAACWN01 (sample SAMEA5312464, study PRJEB27640) | indoor metagenome | biome: indoor environment; feature: controlled; material: polymer furnished wood metals | place: Austria | collected 2011-04-21 | reverse complement strand
TGATTGCTCAAGCAGTTGATTTTTCCAATCAATTATTTGGTTTTGATGTAAGTCGAATTGAGTAGAAAGTTCAGCGAGTGTGTGGTCGCCTTTAATTGCTGCGAGAGCAACTTTAACTTTAAACTCTGCTGAATGATTACGACGTTTTCTTCGTGTCATGGTTGACTCCAAAAACAAGCATTTCCCATGCTTATTGGGGAGTAGATTATCACTTATAGGCGTGGTCTAAAATCCTAGAACCACATCACAACCTAGTAAAAAACTCGGAATTTGAGCGGGGGATAGACGCGAAAATCACACATTCAAATGTTCGATTTGAGTGCTAAGTGGTAAATGTTTGAATATATGATTTTATGTGGCTAAGGATAAAAATGAATTTAAATTCCCTTGTTTTATAAAGTAAAAGATCTGTTATATAAAACTTACTTGTCGTTTTAATCATCAAAAAATTGGAGTTCTTTGTGGCCTTTTATCCGAAATAATTAGAGATCATTTTTATTAGATTTGATGTGTGGCTAGATTTTTTATTTCTGAAATTATTAAAAAATTAAAGAAAATAAGAATAAAAATCCTACATTGACGATGTAAGGTTCGGGTAAATAGGTAGCAAAACCGAGTAATACCCATATTCTAAATTCTGCGTTGATGTGTTTTATACATCTAGCCCTGCTTCAAGATGTCTTAAAATTTGACAATCATCAATGGTTGATTGAGTTGCGCAAGACTGCCGAAGTTGTTGTAGTTGTATCTGAAATTTTTGCAATTCAATGATTTTTTGTTCGACTTGTTTCAAATGCTCATCGATCAGTTGATTGACCGCACTACAGTCTTGTTGAGGCTTTTGCTCCAGTTCAATCAGGTATTCAATTTCTTTGAGTGAGATATCCAGCGCGCGGCAACGTTTAATAAAAATGAGTCGTTTAAGTGCATCATCTTGATAATAGCGATAATTATTGTCCCCGCGAAAAGAAGGCTCTAATAAATGCTTTTTTTCATAGAAACGAATGGTATCGGCACTTAATCCTGTTTTATGGACTAAGTCTTTCATTAAATAAACAGGAGATGCGTTTTGTTGATTCATTTTGCTTGACCCTAGAGCGACTCCATAGTTTTTAATCATAATAGAAAATGATTAGGTCTGGATAGAGGTTGTGTATATGGCATGTTCTTCTTGCAGTTGTGCACCCGCACCGCAAAAGCCAAATAGTAAGTTTAGAACGGCATTGTGGATTGCCTTATTGATCAATTTAGCCATGTTTGTGGTAGAGCTCATTGGTGGGGCTTATGCACATTCATCATCTTTATGGGCTGATTCTTTAGATTTCTTTGGTGATGCAGTCAACTATGGTATTTCCCTAGCGGTACTTGGTGCGAGTTTGTATTGGCGGGCGACAGTGGCATTGCTCAAAGGCATTACAATGGCGTTGTTTGGCTTGGTGGTGATTGGTAAAGTGATATATGCCTATGCTTTGGGAATTCCACCTGAAGCCATGACCATGGGGGTGATTGGTGTGATTGCTTTGCTCGCGAATGTGGTTTGTGCCGTCATTTTATATGCCTTTAGAGAAGGTGACTCTAATATGCAATCGGTCTGGCTTTGTAGCCGAAATGATGCGATTGGAAATGTGGCGGTTATTTTTGCTGCAATAGGTGTGTTTGGTACAGGCAGTTTGTGGCCAGACATAATCGTGGCAGGCATTATGGCGACTTTAGGTATGACTGCGGGTTATCAAGTGGTGAGCAAAGCATTATCTGAGCGCAAAAAAAGTGTATTAGAAAATTCGACTGCACAATAAAAGTGAGAGTGCTTCTACGGTTTAATTCTAGATTTAATGCTACTGCTGGAAATTAATGATTGGCATTCATAAGATGTGAATTCACTCCATATTCAAGAGTTGGATACGTGAGTGTACAAGGATGTTTAGCTACTGAGGTGAATTAATGAGTGCGTAAACTCATTTTGCTCCAAAAGTTATTCCATAGACTTAAATATTCAGTTTGAAGTTGCTGGAAATACAGAGCTTGTTCAGATTTATAGCATTGTGTGAATAGCACCCAAATGTCGTCTTCATGATTGTCATCGTTAGCAAGGGTTGTATCACATGTTTCTGCAAGACCATGACATGCATAGTAGCCTTGGGTAAATGAAGGATCATAGGCTGCAAGATTAGTTCTGAGTGCTTCACTAAACTTAATCACTTGTAGTTCGGTGCAAGCTAAAATGAGCAGCAAGTCTGCATAAGAATGAATATGTTCTTGAATAAATTGTGCAATTGCAAAAGCTTCAGGCTCGGTCTGTTTTTGATCGGTGACATTGACCCCAAGTTGCTGCATCAGTTGAAGGAAATAGACCAAATGCGATTTAGAGGGCGAGCTTTTCTCAAGTTGGTGGGTATTAAAACCCAATTCATCTAGAAGATTTAGCGACAACAAATAACGTGCATATATCTTGGCTGCAATGCGGTCTTGCTCCACGATATTACTGTCGTGCTCAAGTTGCAGCGCTTGATACATAGCCATACTCAAAGCATCAGTGAAAATTTTAACAATCGCGGTAAAATAATTCAGATGAATAAATTTCAGCTGTTCAAGGCTGAGTTGGCATTGATGCAGCCGTGTCAGTATCGGATGTTGAAATAAAACATGTTCGGTTGTCGTTTGCTTTAAATGAATGATCGCTTGAGTATTGGCTGCCCATGACATTGAGCTTAAGGATCGTTCAATAAAGCGCAAAACTTCTGTGCGGGTATGTTCAGACTGGGTGAAGGAGAGTGCATTCATATACGAGGTAAATTTTAATTGTCATCATTTTTATCATAGTGAAAAAGATCCGACTCTTCTAGTGTTTTATTTATTTTAAAAACTATATATTTCAAATGCTTGAATTAATACTGGTATTGTTTTTTATAAAAAAACGGTGTTGCTCTAAATTTGATATATAATATCGTCTTCAATCGATGTATTTCGTTTTCATGTGCTGTTCTTTTGGGTTAATGGCTTAATTTTAAAGTTTTGTGCATCAGGTAAAATAAATGTCAAAAAAAGAAGACATCATTAACACAGCGCTTAATCTCTTTAACTCACATAGTTATAATTCTATCGGTGTGGATCGGATTATTAGCGAGTCTGGCGTTGCTAAAATGACGTTTTACAAATACTTCCCATCTAAAGCTAAATTAATTGAAGAATGCTTAGTGACAAGAAACCAAAATTTACAGCAGTCGCTTGAAGCGACGATTGCTGCATGTGACCCCAGTGATTATCTCTCCCATATTCGTGCAATTTTTGAATGGTACCATGCTTGGTTTCATAGCGCGGATTTTAACGGTTGTATGTTCCAAAAGGCAGTTGAAGAAATTTCAAAAATTTATCCTTCTTCGTTACAGCCTGCAATTGATTATAAAGAATGGTTAAAAGGCAAGTTATGTCAGGCTTTGAATCGTCTAGGTGTGAAGCAGGATGAACAGTTGGCGGCTTTTTTATCTAGTATTTTGGATGGCATGACCATACAAGCGCAAATCGATCCGAAGCAAGTGCATTTGGAAGATTATTGGAAGCGTGTGAATACTTTAATTCAAATGGAACTTTCAGCTGCCTAATATATAAATTTTGATTTTAAGGTTAACCCAATACACTCATTATATTGCTGGCTTAAATACATTTTAAATAAATCAAGTGCAAATAAATAAGCGCGATAACGGTTAGGTTATCGCGCTTTGCTGATAATGATTATGTTCCATATCGCACATTATTTTACAATAAAGCATGATATGAATATGAGCAACTTAATGTGCCTTCTTATATTTTTTGTACCCTCTGAATGTTTTCGGTCATTCAGTATTTCAGCAAAAATAGACAGACTTGTCTGTTTTGTTGAATTATAGAGAATTTGTGGAGAAAAACAACCAATCTCTCATTATCTTAGCTGAAATTTATTCATTATGCTTAATATTCCTTAAAATATGTAGGGTATTCATTATTTATTGCACTATTTACCCGAGTAATTAAGACAACTCGGCGGTAAATAAATGGTGAATTCATTGATTGGTTCAATCAGAACGCTATAAGGTTTGAGCTGATCGTCATAGGATACCAGATTGAGCCTTGCTAAAAGTTCAAAGCGAGCGTAATGCAGTGTTGCAGGTTTCGGATTTAAGCGACCATGCCACACACGATAGCTGCCGAGTTTTCCATCGCGGAGATGGTAAAATCCTGCCAAAGGATGAGTCAAGAAGACCTGATAACTTTCTAAATTGGGAAAGCCTTCAAAAAGCCATTGGTCATGTTCGGACTGAGACAAATGCACATCTGAAGTGGCCCATGCCGATTGGGTACGCATTTTATATTGTGTATATCGACCCTCTGCATCTTGCTGACAATCAAACTCAATCTGTGCAGGATGCCACGGTAGTTGCCAAACATAACGAGGAACGATCAGTGTCCAAGAGTCCAAAGTTGTTCCTAAAAACCAAACGCAACGTTCCTGTGTCTCCTGATCAATCACGTAGACCCGATAATTGGTTTGCCCCATCGTGAATTTTGGAAAAGGATAAACCGCAGAGCTGAAATCGACATCGATGAAGGGCACTACCGACATCAGTGCATGTTGTTTGCTTTGGTACTGGACCGTGTCTAACTTAAACCGTGCTGGAATGATCTCTTTAAACCGAGCTGGGTCGATGGCATAAGTAATGAGGGCAAAATGCTGGAGTTTACACTGTACATCGAGGCCGCTGGGCTTGGGTTTCGGATGTAAATAGTCTTTAAATTTGAGTTCTGGAAAGGTCATTGGTTTAAATTCTAGATTTTGTTATTTTTTAATATTAGATAAAACTATACGTAGAGTAAATAAAAAACCGAAGCCTAAGCTTCGGTTTTTTAATATTTTTATATGATCTTATTTTTCAACGAATGCACGTTCAATCACGTAGTCACCGAGTACACCCATACGTGGCGATTCTTTTAAACCATGTTGGTCTAGAAGTGCAGCAACGTCATCGAGGAATGCAGGGCTACCACAAAGCATTGCACGGTCTGTTTCTGGGTTGAAACGTGGTAAACCGATCTTCTCAAAAATTTCGCCAGTTTCAATCACTGTTGTGACACGACCTTGGTTTGGATAGTCTTCACGAGTAACCGTTGGGTAGTAAACCAATTTGTCTTTAATGCCTAATTCTTCAAAGAACTCATTGTTCGGAAGTTCGTCTAAAATAAGGTCTTGGTACGCTAACTCAGAAATGAAGCGTGTACCATGAACCACAATCACTTTCTCAAAACGTTCGTACGTTTCAGGATCACGAATGGTTGCTAAGAACGGTGCAAGACCTGTACCAGAAGAAAGTAGGTATAAGTTTTTACCTGGGTTTAAGTCATCAAGTACTAAAGTTCCAGTTGGTTTTTTAGATACCAGAATTTCGTCACCCACTTTAACTTTTTGTAAAATAGAGGTTAACGGGCCATCAGGAACTTTAATTGAGAAAAACTCAAGTTCTTCTTCGTAGTTTGCGCTAGCAATAGAATAAGCACGCATTAACGGTTTGCCATTTACTTCAAGGCCGATCATCACAAATTGACCGTTTTTAAAACGTAGAGCAGTGTCGCGCGTCGTTTTAAAAGAGAATAAAGTATCATTCCAATGGTGGACGTGAGTAATCTTTTCGACGTTGAAAGCAGCCATTAAAGGTCTCAATAAATTATCAAATTAGAACAGGTTGCTATTCTAATCTAAAATCATTCTCGATAAACTGAATATATTTAATTGAGCTTATTAGAAAAAGTGATGATGACTGAGTTAACCTTGCCGATTATTGGCTATATGCACTCTTCTTATAAGGAAAAGTTTGGTATTCCTCGGCAACCTAATTTGGTTCAAGTGGAATCGTATATTGAAATGTCAGCACCCTATAATGACGTTCTGGCCTTTGAAGGAATTGAGGCATTTAGTCATTTATGGTTGGTGTGGCAGTTTCATGACAATAAAAATCCAGAAAAAAACCAGTTTCGTCCACAAGTTCGTCCGCCACGCTTAGGGGGTAATAAAAAAATAGGGGTATTTGCTACGCGCAGCATGTATCGTCCTTCACCGATTGGTCTATCGGTGGTAAGGCTCAAGTGTGTCAAAAAAGAAGGGAAGTCAGTTCGAGTGTATGTCACAGGAAGTGATTTACTAGATGGCACCCCAATTGTTGATATTAAACCTTATATACACTACTCAGATGCAGTTATAGATGCGGAAAGTGGCTATGCGCAAGATGAACCTAAACGTAAATCGGTGATATGGTCGGATCGAGCAATCGAGCAGAAGCAGCAGCTTTTGACGAGTGGGAAATTGTCTGTACAGACCCTACAAGAGCTTGAAGCCATTTTATCTTTAGATCCCAGACCGGCGTATCAGGATGATGAAGCACGGGTATATAAAATGAAATTTGCTGCTGTTGATATCGCTTTTACAGTGGGTGAAACTACAGTGAATATCACGGCCGTAGAATGAGAGATTTAAAGAGAGAAGCTCCAATACAACAGCCCAATCAAAACCACCATATGCAAAATCTGAATCGGGGCAAAAGCTATAAAGTATTGCTTACCACCTGTTAAGGCGGCATTAATGGACTTGGCAACAGCGTGTGCAGTCAAACCTAATATAAATGCAGACATTGCTGCCGTGTCTGTCGGTGCCCCTTGCATGACCACTGTTGCCATCGCTGCATGAATTTCAAATAAAGAGGCCAGCAAAGTCCCAGCGATTAAACCTGCATCTCCCAGCCAAAGGTTAAGTCCATACACACCCGCTTGGATGAACGTCAAAGTCAGGGCAATAATGCCAGCCTCTTTTAAGCTAAACATGCGTGAATCAGTGGGTTGATGTTGTTCTTGTGCAGGGGCAGATCGTACCAACGCATAAGCACAGATCCCTAAAAGGACACTTGCCACAAGCGTCGGCAGCAGTATAGTTTTGAGCCAAAGTATACTCACACCTGCGACTATAATTAGTAGTTGCAACAAAGTGGCAATACAGGACATTAGCGCTGCACCTGCATTGGGTTTGGCAAGTGCTCGACCTGCACGTACTTCCATGCCTAAGCTGGCAACAGTCGCTGTACTGGATACAAAACCTGAGGCGATTGCCGATAAAATCATGGCATTTTTAGTGCTCAGCAGTCGTTTGGCGATATGCGCAAGCGCTTGAACAGCAAGAATGAGTGTGACTAATTTTAAAATAATATAGGGATTCAGCACAGCACCCCATAAAGGCGTATTCGGCGTTAAGGGCAAGGCAACTAGAATCAGTGCTAGAAGAAAGATACCGTCTTTAAACTCAGCCTCAGTAATCCATTTCCCCGCAATGCTGTGCATCGGATGTTTGGTCATTAAAATAATGGTCAGGAGCACGGCTAAACCTGCAGCAAGTGATGTATTCCATAAGCACATCGCCCCGATAAAATAGGTCATGACAAAGGCAAGTTCAGTGGTTGAACCCAAATCTTCGGTTTGGTTTTTCATTGAGAATATAACTATGCCGCCGATGATCAGCGCACCAACAATGCCAATATTGACACCAAATAAAAAACAAATGGCACCGAGAAGGGCACAAATGGCAAAGGAGCGTAGTCCTGCAAAGCTCTGTTGGTTTTCACGTTGTTTGCTTCGTTCGCGCTCTAGACCAATCAACAGTCCACAGCCTAATGCTGAAGCCAAGGTAATGAGGACATCAGATAAAGCCAAGTTGTTGATGGAAACTATGCTGAAGTCCAAGCCTATCTCACTAAATTTAATGACCTGTCTAAAATATAGGCGAATGCTGAAGGTGGATTCAAGTTAAAAGAGCAAGATTTGTGAGTAAATTCGTGATTCTATTGATGAGCTTGGCTACTCCTCGATATTTGTAGGATTTGCTTATGCTTTGTGTGAATGAATACAGAAAATCTTGCTATAGTGGGGTTATGTTTGGGGACGTATAACAATGAATTTTAATTTTGAAATTGATACCACTTGGTGCTTAGATCAACTGTTTAAAGATGGGCGAATTACTGAAAAAGAAAAAAATCTAGTACAAACCTCGCACCGTCAACGCGATCAATTGAAGTGGCATCCTTTACAGTGGATTGCTCATTTTAATCTGGTGGATCAGTCGCATCCACAGTCGAGACTGACATTAAATCGGCTGTGTCAGTGGCTAGCCGAAAAGACCCAATTACCGTTTTATGTGATTGATCCACTCAAAGCCGATGTGCAAGCTTTGACTTCGGTGATGTCTCAAGAATTCGCCTTCCGCAATAAAATCTTGGCAGTAGAAGTTCAGGCTAATCAAGTTTTGATTGCAACAGATCAGCCGTATATGAAAGATTGGATTGCAAATTTGGAGCAGAATGTTGCACCGAAAAAAATCCAGCGTGTATTACTCAGCCCTGAACAATTACAGCGCTATATGGTCGAGTATTATCAGGTGAGTCGCGCCGTCAGTAACTCCCAGAAGTCTGGGAGTTATGACCGTGATAATAAAGGCGTAGAAGCACTTTTACAGTTGGGTGATAGTCAAAACCCTGATGCCAATGACCAACACATTGTTAAATTAGTCGACTGGGTTCTACAGTTTGCTTTTGAGCAAGGTGCCAGTGATATTCACTTAGAACCACGTAAAGACAACGGCAAAGTTCGTTTCCGTATTGATGGAGTGCTGCATACGATTTATAACATGCCTGCCAATACTTTAACCGCAGTGATTTCGCGGATTAAAATTTTAGGTCGAATGAATGTGGCGGAAAAACGTAAACCACAAGATGGACGGTTAAAAACACGGACACCGAAAGGACAAGAAACAGAACTGCGTCTTTCGACTTTACCGACTGCTTTTGGTGAAAAGTTGGTGATGCGTATTTTTGACCCTGAAGTTTTAGTGCGTAGCTTTCAGCAGTTGGGTTTTGAAGGGCATTTGCTCAGTGATTGGCAAGCGCTGACTTCGCATAGTCACGGCATTATTTTAGTGACAGGGCCAACGGGTTCAGGTAAAACCACCACGCTTTATTCTTCTTTGAAACAATTGGCTACGGAACAGGTGAACGTCTGTACCATTGAAGACCCAATTGAGATGTTAGAGCCGAGTTTTAACCAAATGCAGGTGAATACAGGCATTGATCTTGGGTTTGCTGATGGTGTTCGCGCACTGATGCGTCAAGACCCTGACATTATTATGGTCGGTGAGATTCGTGATCATGATACGGCCAATATGGCGATTCAAGCAGCACTTACAGGGCATTTGGTGCTTTCAACTCTGCATACTAATGATGCACCTTCCAGTCTAACGCGTTTGCATGATTTAGGCGTACAGCCGTTCTTAACCGCGGCAACCATTTTAGGGGTATTGGCACAGCGTCTCGTACGTCGTCTATGTCCACATTGTAAAGTTGAAAAGCAAATCAATAGCCAAGAATGGGAGCATCTGACTTTTGATTACATTATGGAAATGCCTGAAAAAGTCTTTACCGCAGTAGGATGTGACGAGTGTCGTCAAACGGGCTACAAAGGACGAGTCGGCATTTATGAGTTTATGCCTGTGAGTTTAGAGGCAAAGCAACTGATTGGTGCCAATGGTGACTTGACCGCACTGCGTCAACAAGCCAAAAAAGAAGGCATTGAACCTTTAAGAATTGCAGGGGCTCGTAAAGTTTTAGAAGGCGTCACTACGCTAGAAGAAGTGTTGCGTGTTGTCCCACTCAACTAAGCATTTAATGCGTTACTTGAAGCTTTCTTAAGATTCGGCTCATCTAGTTTTGGTTTAATAGCTTCATCAAATAGATGAACAATTAAATAGAGGTACTGGATATGAATATGATGATGAAAGCGTTATTGGTTGCAGGTGTTATTGGTTCAACCACTGTCGCTGTAGCAAACACCGCAGTGAACCAAGCGGCAGTTGCTGCTTCAACACCAACTACGGTTAAGCATGCGTTAACATTAAAAGATGACAGCCACGTCCAGTTAAAAGGTTATGTGGTCAAAGCCATTGGGGATGAGAAGTATGAATTCCGTGACCAAACTGGTTCAATTACTGTCGACATTGATGATGAATTATGGGGTGGCAAAGCAATTTCGGCTAAAACACCTGTAACCATTATCGGCGAAGTAGATATTGACTACAAACCAGCAAAACGTGTGGAAATAGACGTAGATCAAGTGAAATTCTAAACACGCTTGCCCAAGCTCAATTCAATTTTGATTGGGCTTTCTTAAAAAAACCACAGGGCTTTGATTGGATCTTAGCCCTGTGGTTTTTTGTATTTTGATCCATTTCACGGCATGATCTAAACAATAGTAATAAGGCAGATTAAGCAGTGCGGATATTATTGGCAGAAGACGACGTCTCACAAGCTGAGAGCATTAAAACTTGGCTTGAAATGGATGGCTACAGTGTCGATTGGGTGGAGCGGGGCGACCATGCCATTTTAGCCATTGAACAGCATCAGTATGACTGTGTGCTTTTAGATCGTGGTTTGCCGTATGCCACAGGTGATGACATTTTGCTGAAAGTCCGTGGTAAGAACCTATCGACTCCTGTGATTTTTCTCACAGCGCGTGACAGTATTCGAGATCGGGTCGAAGGGCTAGACTTGGGCGCCAATGATTATTTGGTCAAACCTTTTAGCCTAGAGGAATTATCAGCTCGAATTCGCTTACAACTTCGACAGCAGCATAGCAGCTCGCAGGTATTGAGCTATGCCAATATTCAGCTCGATCCACAGGCCAAAAGTGTGACTCAAAATGGTCAAGCTGTTAATTTAACTGCCAAAGAGTTGCAAATTTTGCATAAATTGATGCTCAAGCCCGAATATGTCGTTACGCGGGAACAACTCGAAGAAAGCCTTTATGCATGGGGCGATGAAATCGAAAGTAATGCGATTGAGGTTTTTATTTATCAATTACGAAAAAAACTCGGTAGCCATTGTATTAAAACTATTCGTGGTTTGGGCTACAGAATGAATCAGGACACATAATGGCTCAGCCAATTTCATTACAGCGTCAGCTTGTTAAAAGTTCGCTCCTCAGTTCGATACTGGCGGGGCTTTTGGCATTGCTGATGTTCATTGGGGTGTCGGTTTATCAGACCATGTCTATGCAAGATGAAATCATGGATGAAATGGCCGATATGTTGTTGGCAGATGATTTAACTGTCAGCAATGGTCAAGCCTTGGCAGAGCTTAGTGATGAATTCGAGATTCGCTATCGACTCGATAATGCACAGCAACTTTTGACAGCATCTGAAGATGTGCCTGAAAAAATTACCGTTGATCATTTGAGTTTGGTTTCAGATGCACCTTATGGTTTTTATTGGTCAGAGCATAAACTGTGGCGTATTTATACTGCACAGGATAATCACGGTTTACAGGTTCAAGTGACCCAGTCGATGTCCGAACGTTTCCATGCATTTTGGCAAAGCATCCTAGTTTTCAGCGGTGTGTTGTTTTTAGTGTGGTGTGTGCAGTGGTTGTTGATGCATTTTGCCATTCGACGTAAATTTCGGGTGATACATCAAGTTTCAGAGCAAATTTCAAATAAATCGGTCAATGATTTAGCACCTATTTCTATGCCAGAACCTGAGCTGATTGAGTTGCAACCGATGCTGTCTCAGCTGAATGCTTTATTGGCGCGTTTAGACCAAGCTTTAGTGGCAGAGCAGCGCTTTACCGCAGATGCTTCACATGAACTACGTTCTCCACTGTCTGCGATACAAATGCGACTTCAGGTGCTCAAGCGCAAGTTTCCTGAACTTGAAAGTGAGTTCAAACCGATCCAAAAAGATGTCAGTCGTGGGGTGCAGGTGTTGGATAATTTGTTGTTGCTGGCACGGCTAGACCCTGAGCAAAAGGAAAGTTTGGCGAAGACTAAGTTTGACTTCAGTCTGTTAATGCGGGATGTGATTAAAGCTTTACAGCCGTTTGCGGACTCAAAACAGATTAAAATTAGTGTGGTGCTTACAGAGCAGGTTTATGTATTGGCCAATGAGCAGCTCTTATTTAGCGCACTTCGCAATTTGCTCGACAATGCCGTTCGCTATAGCCCCGAGCAGGCACAAGTTTTTGTCAATCTCACGATCGAAAAACAGCAGCTCAGACTGAGGATTGAAAATAGTGGACACGGTGTCGAAGCTGCGGTTATCCAGCGTTTAGGTGAACGCTTCTATCGGGCTTTAGGTACAAAAACACAAGGTTCAGGCTTGGGCTTATCGATTTGTCAGAAAATTGTCGATTTACACGCAGGGCAGTTGTTATTTAGTTCATCCGACTTAGGCGGTTTAAAAGTGGAACTGCTGTTAAATACGCTTGAGACTTAGATATGCAGATTGTGATCTATTATCAAAACAGCATAAATGATCAAACTTAAAGACATTAAAAAGCAGTACGCGCTGACATACTGCTTGTTTCCACGATTATTGTTATTGGGTTTTTATAGTTCTTATTTGGTAAGAATGAGTCGATTATTGCGAGTGAGTCGTAGACGATACTCTTCTCCAGCATGCATAATGCGAATTTCACGGCCTAGGGCAAATAAGTTGTTTGAGTGTAGCATTGGTAGTGAATGGGCTGTTTCGTTACGAGTAAATAAGCTAAATGGTGCGTTCATTCTGGCGACTCCGTGGTATATGTTGAACGATTTAAATGATAATCATTATCGAATGTGGCTGTCAACATTTTCTCGCTGAAAATATAAAAAACTTCAATATCGTTACATGCAATCACTCAATACACTACACATCTGAAATGGAATCTGATTATGTCAAAACCTTTGGTTCAAGTTGCTATAGCCATCCTTTTACACCAAGGCAAAGTGTTGGTGGGTTGGCGCCAGGCGGAACAGCATCAGGGCAATAAGCACGAATTTCCTGGAGGGAAGGTGGAAGCAGGTGAAACGCCTGAGCAAGCCTGTCGCCGTGAAGTGTTAGAAGAAGTGGGAATTGATATACAAGATTGGCATGCTTTTGACTGTATTCAGTTTGAATATGACGATGTGATTGTCAATTTGCATTTATTTCATGCCACAGTATCGAAGCATCTATTGGCAGACATTCACTCACCATGGGCGTGGTTCAAGCGTGCCGAATTACAAGACCTTAACTTTCCAAAAGCCAATCAAGCCATTTTGAAGCGACTCTATGCTGCACCTGTGATTAAAATTTCAGATCAAATCGATTTGTTGAAGGATTTGCCGGAACAACAAGTGCTGTATTGGCGAGTGCCTGCCAGTCCTGAACATATTTTAAAAATTGCAGAACTGAGTGTAGAACAATTGGCACGAGTGATTGTCAATATAGAACTATGGAAAGGTTTAAATCCACTACAACAGCAGGCAGTTGCGGCCATACACCTAAAACAATCTCAATTGATGCAACTGAGTAAAGGGGAGCTGAACGTTGGGCAGCGTTATATAGCGGCCTGTCATGACCGTAGCAGTGCTGAACATGCGCAAGAGATTGGCTGTGATGCTCTTTTACTCAGCCCTGTACTTGAAACGCTCAGCCACCCAAAGAGTGAAACTTTGGGTTGGGAGCAGCTGAGCTTGATTGCAGAAGAGATTCATATCCCAGTTTTTGCTCTGGGCGGCTTACAGTTAGCCGATTTAGCCAAAGCACAAAGTTATGGCGCTTATGGTATAGCAGGACAACGCTCCATCTAACGGAGCGTGCTTTTAAGACAGACTTTTGATTGCCGTTTGGGCTTGTTGAATGGTTTTCTGATTCTTCTGCATTTGACCCACTTTTAAGATAATGTTCCAAAGCTGCTTTTTCATGGCATTGCTTTGGGCATAACTCAAGCCGCGACGTGCAAGCGATTCCGCATTTGCAGGTTGTTTTTGTTGATTGGCAATTAAAGCCAAATACAAAAAGGTCTCACTCGACTGTGGTGCTAAACGCTGTGCTTGCATGGCGTAGCTTTGTGCTTGACTCCACTGGCCTTGGCGATAGGCCGTTTGTGTTTTTTGCATCAGACTTTTAAAAGCAGGAAGCTGTCGCCCATCATCAAACTGTTGTTTGCTTTTTTGTTCAGGAATCACAATCTTCTGACGTTGAATTTCTTCACGGTCATAAGGGTGAATTGTGACCCCTGAGGGTGTTTTCTGCTCTTTATCCGCCTGTGTCGGCTTTTCAGGTATCTTTTTTTCATATGGCTGTGGGAGGCTTTGACAGCCTGCCACAGTCACGATGGTTGCTAAGATACTTAAACGTTTAAACCACATCAAAATTTAAATCCGTCCTATTTATTCAGGTTGATAGCTACCACTCGAAATGACTTGCGTCTCATCTTCTAAGTTACGCTGCATGTTCGATTCACTTTCACGAATATAGTTGTCTATGCTGTCGCCTTGTTCAGGTGTAGCTTGGTAACCATCTGTTTCAGGACTGTAAGTGGGTTCAACTTGATAATGCGGTAAGCCACATGCAGTTGCTTTACGTGGTACGGTGTTTCGCAAGAGGGGAATATACATTGCGCCCTCACAACCTTGAGCAGCAAGATAACCCGTGCCACGATCAATCCAATGCCATTGCACATCATCAGGTTGGCGTAAGTTGACTGGTTTTTGACGCAGCTGGCTCATTACATTGGTCCACACTGGCAACGCGCCTGAAGAACCTGTTAAGCCAGTTTGTTTGTTGTCATCTAAACCTAGCCAAACCACAGAAACATAATTGCCCGAGTAACCTGCAAACCATGAGTCACGGGTGTCATTGGTGGTTCCAGATTTGCCTGCAAGCTGAAGCGAGTTCGGTAGAGTGTTATAAGCTGAACGACCTGTACCTGAGGTCATCACTTGTTGTAGACCATAGTTCAGGACATAGGCAGAAGCAGGGTCAATGGTTTGTTGGACATTTAAACCATAACGGGTCAGCAAGCGACCGTTTTGATCGACAACAGTACGAATGGATTTAGTCGGATACTTAAAACCGCCTGTGGCAAAGTTGCCATAAATGCTGAGCATTTCCATCGGAGACATGTCTACCGCACCCAAGAAAATGGATGGATAGGTTGGAATATTACTGGTCACACCAAAACGTTTTAGGTGGTTACTAAACGTCGATAAACCAAACTCTTGACCAAGGCGAACTGCTGACAAGTTATATGAATTAGACAGTGCCTGTACCATTGGTACAACGCCGTGTTCGCCACCGCTATAGTTCTTAGGTGTCCATGCTTTACCATTGCCTTGAATACTAATGCTGCTATCTTCAATTGGGCTGGCCCAGTTGTAACGTCCCGACTGAATTGCACTGAGGTAAATCACAGGTTTAAGCAGTGAGCCGACTTGACGCTTGGCATCGAGTGCACGGTTAAAACCAGTAAAGTCTTGGGTTGAACCAACAGCTGCGACCAATTCACCATTTTCAGGATGTGCAACCAATACTGCACCTTGCAGCTCTTTTAGACGGCTTGAGCCACGGCTTAAGCGACCAACAGTCGATTTAAACGCGTCTTGAATTTTGGTTTGGGCAATCGGATCGAGCGTTGTAAAGATGCGTAGACCTTGGTTGGTCAAATCACCTTCTTGGTATTCAGTACGTAACTGACGACGCACAATGTCTAAGAAATCTGGGAAACGTGAAGGGCCGAGAGTCGGTTTGGCAATCACATTTAAAGGGCGAGCTGTTTCAGTTTCATATTGTTCTTGGGTCAGATAGCCCATGACCAACATGTTGTTTAAAACAATATTACGGCGCTTTTTCGCATCTTCTGGGTTACGCCAAGGGTTATATAAGGTTGGACCTTGTACCAAACCCACCAAATAAGCTTGTTGCGCAATATTTAGCTCACGCAAAGGCATGCCGAAGTAAAACTGCGAAGCTAAACCATAGCCATTAATAGAATAGTTGCCGTTTTGCCCGAGGTTAACTTCATTGAGATAGGCTTCTAAAATTTCATCTTTGTCATAGTGAAACTCGACCAATAAAGCCATAAATGCTTCATTGACTTTACGCTTAATGGTTTTTTCAGGGGTGAGGTAGAAGTTTTTCACCAACTGTTGGGTCAGTGTTGAACCACCTTGACGTTTTCCACCCGTGACATTACTCACAATCGCACGTGCCGTACCACGAATTGAAACGCCGTGGTGACTATAGAAATTACGATCTTCTGTTGCAATTAAAGCCTCAATTAAAGGCTTAGGGACTTTGTCGAGTTTAATCAGGACACGGTCTTCATTATGCTGCGGATAAATCCCGCCAATCAGCATTGGCTCTAAACGTGCAATCCCTGTAGAAGAGGGTTTAGTTGCACTGACTTCAGCCACTTGCTCATCGGCAAAGGTGACTTTAAGTACTTGTTCAGGCTCGACACTATCACCGAAGTCAAAGCCACGGGTGTGTACATATAGCTCATTGCCAGAACTGACAAAGTTCCCTGATTTGGTATAGTTTTCCGAGGACTTATAGCCCAAAAGTTTTAACTCTTGAGTGAAGTCAGCCTGACTGACAGGGGCATTGGTATACACTTCGAGCGGGCGTGCGAATACCTTCGCAGGAATGTCCCAGCGCTTGCCTTCAAACTTGTCACGTACAACGGAGTCGAGTCTTATTAAATAAATACTAAACACCAAGAATGCTGCAATGACTAAGATGCAGAAGATCAGTGCAATTAAACCTATGCCACGTTCTGACTTCATAAATACGAATAAGATCCTGAGAAATTGTGCTAATCATGCGAAGCTTTTCGCTAATTTGCAATAATTAAACTGTGAACAAACTGAAATATAGACAATTCCGCGTATAGCAGCAGTCACTTTAGTTTTTGAATCAATTTAAATAAATAATGTTATGATAGGCGGGAATCGTAGCGGAGCGATGTTGCAGGTGCAAATTTCACATAAAACATTTCGAAACATAGGCTTAATTGGACGTCCAGATAAGTCTTCAGTTGTTGAAACCTTATGTCTTATTCATGATCATCTACTCAGCTTAGGGTTACATCCCGTTTTTGATGCGCAAACCGCTGAACTGGTTCCTTATAAAAACACACAAACGGTGAGTCGTGCACTTCTGGGTGAAGTGGTCGATTTGGTGATTGTGGTGGGCGGGGATGGCTCACTTTTGCATGCTGCACGTGCCTTGGTCAAATTTAATACCCCAGTAATGGGGGTAAACCGAGGACGTTTGGGGTTTTTAACCGACATCAAGCCGACTGAAGTGATTTTTAAGCTCGATCAAGTCTTAAAAGGTGAGTATCAGTTAGATCGTCGTTTCTTATTGGAAATGGAAATTCGCTCAAAGGGCGAGACGATTTATGATGCGATTGCGCTAAACGATGTAGTATTACACTCGGGTAAGTCAGTGCATATGATTGACTTCGAACTGAATATCGATGGTCAATATGTCTACCGTCAACACAGTGATGGTTTGATTGTATCGACGCCTACGGGTTCAACCGCTTATTCGTTGTCAGGTGGCGGCCCAATCGTGCATCCGGGGATGGATGCGATTGCTTTGGTACCGATGCATCCGCATACCTTGTCTTCACGCCCGATTGTGGTGGGTGGACACAGTGAAATTAAGCTTCTGATTCGTGAAAACCGTGTCTTGCCGATGGTCAGTGCCGATGGTCAACACAGTGTTTCGCTCAATGTGGGTGACAGCTTACATATTCGTAAGCACCCCTTTAAACTGAATTTATTACATCCACCGGGTTATGATTTTTATATGTCATGCCGAACTAAACTTGGGTGGAACCAAGATTTTGACTCTTTTCAACAGGATTAAATCATGAATATTGAACAGATGCTTTCTATTTTAGATGCCGATATTGTTGAGCGTTTAAAAACAGCTGTAGAAATTGGTAAATGGCCAAATGGCGTTGCGTTGACTGCTGAACAACGTCAAACTTGTATGCAAGCCGTTATTGCTTGGGAGCATCAGAATACTCCTGAAAAAGAACGTACGGGCTATATCGATAAAGGGCATAAAGAAGAAGGTGAGGAGTGTGATTCTCATGTGCCTGAACCAGAATTTAAACCTATTCGTTTTATTTAATTGATTAAAAATATGTTGAATCGCTTAGCAACAGATGCTTGGTGATTCAACAACTTAATTTAAAAAGAATAACCTGCAAAACTGTTTCAATCATTATGCTTATAAAAATAATAAAGCTCACTCGCCTCAGTTTGTTCTTCATTACTGCAATTTCGACCAATGTATTTGCAGAGCCAACAAGTGATGCAAGAAAAATTGAATGTTTATTAGATGTTTCTGTGTTACCGAGTCAAAATTTTCAAAATCCAGTTACACAATACACATCAATGAAAAATGATGGTTATCCGATGTTGTTGATTGGAATAAACATCCATAACGCCCATGCAAATGATGCATCGAAAAAGATAAAAAGCCATCAGCTCTATTGTTCAAACCTCATTGGACAACAAAAAGATGTTTATTTATCTGGCCCTTATGAATCTCAAAAAATTGAGATTCATATTGGTGATCAGTTGATTCTCAGAAATATTCATTCTTCAGGAAAGCGTTATCCTTACTGGGCTGACTTTTACTGGATCGAAAAGCGTGACGAATAACGTTCACGCTTTTGTTTGTCCCCCTCAGATTAGAAACGAGTGTGCCAAAGCTGCTTGGCCTGTTGCATGGCATCGCCATACGTATCGCACACTCCCATGCTATATAGTGCAATGCCAATGGTTTCAGTCACTGCCATTTCACCATACTCATGCTGTTTTTCACCCAGCCAAACTGCTTTAAACTCAGTCAAATCCAGCTCTTCTTCGATTGGGCTTCGATTGTCGGTAAGTTTAGGGAGCTCATGTTCGTAGAGTTCTCCATTTTTAATGCCGCAGATCAGTGTTTTGGCATCTGGGTTACGTTCAAATTCACCGCCTTCACCTTTAATGACCGCACTATTTTGATAACCTAATTTAAATGCTGCTTGCTGATGCGAACCACGATAGGCAGGGTGGAAAATAGCTTGCAGGGTTGCTTTGGCATTAAAAGGATTGATCAGGCGCGCAAGGGTATGAATGGGTGAGCGAAGGCCCATAACATTTCGTAGGGAAATTAAGTCACTTAAAATCGGGGAGATGGCGTGCAGCGGTAAATATGCAAAATTACGCGACGCTAATTCCTGTTCCACATCTGCTTGAGTTTGGCAAATATTAAAATCGAGATATTCCAATACCTGTTCAGTATAAATACGGTTAATGGTATGACCTGATGCACCGTGCATCACGACCTTATAACCTGCTTTAGCTAAAGTCAGTGCCGCTAAGAGAAACCATGGATAGTGTTTACGCTTGCCTGCATAAGAAGACCAGTCTAAATCGACCTCTAAAGGCGTGAACGGCAGTTGATCTCGTGTGGCCTGAACAAAGCCTGCCAGTTCATCTACAGACTCTTCCTTAACCCGAAGTAGCATTAGGAATGCACCGAGCTGTACATCTAACACTTGATTTTTCAGGATCATATCAAAGGCTTGGTAAGCTTCTTCATAACTGAGTGAGCGTGCCCCGTTTTTCCCTTTACCAATAATGCGAACAAACTGGGCAAAAGGGTGCTCAGCATCTTTATAAATATTTCTTTTGTTGTTCATGAAAAAACCAAAGTAAGTGAAGGCTGTATTGTGCTATTTTAGTGGAACAATCAAAAAAAACAGCACTTTTAATTTTAAATAAATTTTCTACCATTAGACTAAAGTATTAGCCATATTGTTTAGATTTTATACATTATGATTGAAATCAGTTTACTTTGATTAAAGAATGTTAGGTAAAATTTACCCAATACTTGTGACTCGCTAGTTTTTAGTCTCTCCCATTGCAGTAAATATGAATGAACTGTGATTTTTGTCACAGTGCTGTTGTTTGTACACCATGATTTTTTTACCCGGTGTTTGGATGCGGTCCAAACTGTGGGCTTTTTTGTGTTTATCAGAAAGCCAACTACCTATGAGGAAGTATAGGTATACCGATTTTTTCAGTCTTTTGATTTACAGAAGTATTCGTTATGACTAAGAAACCAATCTATAAGTCACTATATTTTCAAGTTATTGTCGCGATTATTGCGGGTATCTTAGTAGGACATTTTTTCCCTAGTGGTACGCAAGTTATCAATGGCGTTGAAAAATATGTACCCGGCTGGGGCGAGCTTTTTTATCCTCTAGGTCAAGGCTTTATTAAGCTGATCAAGATGATTATTGCGCCAGTAATTTTCTGTACCGTCGTGAGTGGTATCGCGGGTATGGAAAGTATGAAGTCTGTGGGTAAAACAGGCGGTGTTGCGCTACTTTACTTTGAAATTGTATCGACTATTGCACTATTGATCGGTTTACTGGTCATTAACATCTGGAAGCCAGGTGTGGGCATGAACGTTGACCCTTCAACACTAGATACTTCAGGTATCTCAAAGTTTGTTGAATCTGGTCAGCAGCAAACAACTGTCGACTTCTTCATGCATATTATTCCAAACACGGTTGTTGGCGCATTTGCTGAAGGTGAAATCCTGCAAGTGCTACTCTTTGCCTTGATGTTTGGTTTTGCTTTACATAAGTTGGGTGATGCAGGTAAACCTGTACTCAAGTTCATCGATCAAATTTCGCATGTGTTCTTTAACATTGTAAATATGATCATGAAACTTGCTCCAATTGGTGCTTTTGGTGCAATGGCATATACCATCGGTAAATATGGTATTGGTAGCTTGGCGCAACTTGCTCAGTTGATCATCTGCTTCTACATTACCTGTTTACTTTTCATTTTCTTGGTTCTCGGCACAATTTCACGTCTTTGTGGCTTCAGCATTTTGAAAATGATTCGTATGATTCGCGAAGAGTTGTTGATCGTACTGGGTACGTCATCTTCAGAATCGGTTTTACCGCGTATGCTGAAAAAGCTTGAAATTGCAGGTTGTGAAAAGTCAGTGGTTGGTTTAGTTATTCCAACGGGTTATTCATTTAACTTAGACGGTACCTCAATCTATTTAACGATGGCTGCGATCTTCATTGCACAAGCGACCAATACTCAGCTTGATCTTATGCACCAAGTGACTTTATTGGGTGTGTTATTGATTTCATCGAAAGGTGCTGCGGGTGTAACAGGTTCGGGCTTTATTGTGATGGCAGCGACTTTGTCAGCCGTTGGTCATATTCCAGTGGCGGGTCTTGCACTCATCTTAGGTATTGACCGTTTCATGTCTGAAGCACGTGCCTTAACCAACTTGGTGGGTAACTCATTGGCAACGATTGTTGTTGCGAAATGGGTGGGTCAGTTAGACCAAGAAAAATTAAACTTCGCACTTGCAAATCCAGAAGAAGTAGATCGCCAAATGGCTGTTGAAGAAAATGCTCACGCATAATTTCAGTTCATCTTAAACAGGAAGCCTAAGGGCTTCCTTTTTTTTTGGCATAAAAAAATGGCCTGATGCGGTCATGACAGTTGCCTTAAAAATGGCTAGCATGTGAACTGAATAATAAAACAACGTCACTACAAGGAAGAAGCATGTTGAATTACGATGCAGACTTAGAACTATTTCGCGATAACTTTCGCCGTTTTATGAATGAACACATTGCACCACACTATGAACAGTGGGAACGAGAAGGCTTAATGCCGCGCTCAGTCTGGAATGCCTTGGGTGAAAATGGCTTCTTATGTGTTGATGTTCCAGAGGAATACGGCGGTTATGGTGTTCCAACGCATTATTCACTGATGTTGGTGGAAGAGTCGGCACGTGCGGGTTTTAGTGCTTTATCGACAGGTATTTCTTGTCACTCTGAAATTGCTGCGCCTTATATTTTGCACATTGGAACGGAAGCACAGAAGCAGTACTGGTTACCGAAAATGGTGTCAGGTGAAGTGGTCGGTGCGATTGGAATGACGGAACCGGGTGCGGGTTCAGACTTACAAGCCATGCGAAGTAATGCCATTTTGCAAGGGGAGCATTATATTTTAAATGGCTCTAAAACCTTTATTTCAAATGGGCAGCATGCCGACCTTGTGGTGTTGGCAGTAAAAACTGATCCGCAAGCCCGCGCAAAGGGTGTTTCGCTGATGTTGGTCGATACCCACTTGGATGGGTTTAAAAAAGGCACCAACCTCGACAAAATTGGGCTACATTCACAAGACACTTCTGAGTTGTTTTATGACAATGTGAAAGTCCCGAAAGATCAATTGTTGGGACAAGCAGGTCAAGGTTTTGCTTATCTGATGCAAGAGCTACCACGAGAGCGTACAGCAATTGCAGCAACGGCTATAGGGGCAATTCGTGGTTCGATAGATGTCACTATCCAATACGTCAAAGAGCGTCAAGCCTTTGGTCAACATATTTCGCAGTTCCAAAATACACGTTTTGTTTTGGCTCAAGCCAAGATTGATGAACAAGCCACAGCTGCTTTTTACAATCAAAACGTTGAGCTTTATATGCAAGGTAAGCTGGATGTCGAAACCGCAGCTGCGCTGAAATGCTTTTCAACAGATATGCAAATGAAGGTGGCAGATAATTTATTGCAGCTCTTTGGTGGCTATGGCTATATGAGTGAATATCCAATTTCACGTTTCTTTGTCGATGCGCGTATTCAACGCATCTACGGTGGGACCAATGAAATTATGAAAGAAATTGTCGCACGTAGTTTGCTTGGGCGCTAAGCCTTAGGTGTTGATATAAACATGTGTCTAAAAAGAGCCTCAAGTAGGCTCTTTTTTATCGGTTCAGTACCAATAAACTTTCTTGTATAAAGGCGGGTAGGTCATATTGGGTTTGCGATGAAATGTATAAATTATTGTCATTCATAACACCTGTGTCATACAGCACGGCACCTGCATCTTTTAAGTCTTGATGAAGGTGATGGATACACGTCATGCGTCTACCTTTCACAACTCCAGCATGCATTAAAATTTGCGGAGCGTCTGCACTGCATAAAATAGGTTTTTGCGTGTTTGCAAAGTGCCTGACAAATATGACATAGCGTTCATCTTGGCACAGGTTGTCTGGCGAAAACCCACCTGGGATGAGTAAGGCATCGAAGTCATGCACAGAGGCATCATCGATACTTTGGTCAATGGTGACAAAAGCTTTACGCTTTTTGCCATAAATGATTTTGCCAGCCTGACTTTCAAGGTTAATAATACTATGCCGAGCTGCTCGAAATGCTTCTACGGGTTCAGCATATTCGGCATCCTCAAAGTCATAGGTGACCAAGACTGCAATTTTTTTGTGCATGACAGTACCTACAGTTCATTATTGTTTTGTTTTATTGAGACTATAGAGCAATCGCTACTGCTGCATACTCTCTTTGTTATGAATACGTCAACTTAAGTAAAGCATATTTTAAAAGATATTCTAACGCACTGAAATACGGATGAATGGTGATTTTTGTGAAGGTGTAGCAAAATTTTTCAAAACCTAGACACAGCTTTAAAAGCGTTGAGTTAAGACCCAAATGCCATCGTCTTAGTGTTTTGCTTGAGTGCTATTCTATGCATAACAGTAAGAAGAAAATAGGCAGGACTCAGTGGTTTTATTGATGTCTATTATTGGGGCAGTTTATTGATAAACTTGATGATTAAATCAACTGTCTGTTTTTAGCACTGAAACATACAAAGTCTTATTGCGCAAGATTTCAAAGCTAACTATTGTTATACTGTTTGCACAATGTTTATGAAGGGCGACATAACAATGATCCAAGACGATCAAAACACAACGACTTCTCTTGACCTCAATCAAATCCGTCAGGATATCGACTCTGTTGATCAACAGATTCAACAACTTATTAACCGTCGTGCGAAACTGGCGGAAGCTGTTGCAAAAGCAAAATTTGCTTCTGAAGAGAATCCAATGTTTTACCGTCCAGAACGTGAAGCGCAAGTTTTACGGAATGTTATGGAGCGTAATGAAGGCCCTTTATCTGATGTGACCATGGCACGTTTGTTCCGTGAAATCATGTCTGCATGTTTGGCTCTAGAAGCACCGCAAAGTATTGCATTTCTAGGCCCTGTCGGTACGTATACACACTCTGCGGTGTTGAAGCACTTTGGACATGATGCTGTGGTTCGTCCTTTACCGACCATTGATGAAGTGTTCCGTGAAGTGGAAGCAGGCAGTGCACACTATGGTTTGGTGCCAGTAGAAAACTCATCAGAAGGTGTGGTCAACCATACTTTGGATTGTTTTAAAGCCTCACACTTAAATGTAATTGGTGAAGTTGAATTGCGTATTCATCACCAGTTTCTTGTGTCTGAAAACACGCGTAAAGACAGTATTAAACAAATTTATGCGCATCAGCAAACTTTGGCACAGTGTCGTGCATGGTTAGACGCACACTATCCAGGTGTGGAACGTGTAGCTTTAAGTTCGAATGCTGAGGCGGCACGTCGTATTCGTACTGAATGGCATTCGGCTGCTATTGCATCTGATGTTGCAGCAAGTATTTATGATTTAGAAATTTTACACAGCAATATTGAAGATAATCCTGAGAACACCACACGTTTCTTGGTGATTGGTCGTGAAAGAATACCGCAAAGCGGTAATGATAAAACGTCATTGCTGATTTCTGCACATGATCGTGCAGGTGCATTATTGGAAATCCTTGCACCATTTGCAAAGCACAACATTAGTTTGACCAGTATCGAAACGCGTCCTGCATTGCCTGAAAAATGGGCTTATGTTTTCTTCATTGACCTAGAAGGGCATGTGGAACAAGATAATGTTAAAGCAGCTATTGAAGAGATTCGTCCACTCGTGAAAGAAGTTCGAGTATTGGGTTCATACCCGATTGCAGTACTGTAATCTCTAAGGTGGTTGGGTTTACTCCAAACTCAACCATGTACACCACTTGTAAGAATGGAAAGGTCACATGTCGTTTGCTCCAGCCAATGAAGGTATTGCGAAGTTAAAACCATATCAACCGGGTAAGCCAATCAGCGAATTAGAGCGTGAATTGGGAATGACCGATATTGTTAAGCTTGCTTCAAACGAAAACCCTTTGGGTTGTTCGGACAAAGTCAAAGAAGCAGTTGTTGCTGAATTGGTGGAAATTGGACGATATCCAGACGGTGGTGGTTTTATCTTGAAGGATCAAGTGCATACGCAGTTTGGTGTAGCACATGATTGTATTACTTTAGGCAATGGTTCAAACGATTTACTTGAAATTTTTGCCCGTGCATTTGTTTCAGAAAAAGATTCGGTGGTGTATAGCCAACACGCATTTGCAGTCTATGCTTTGGTCACACAAGCGATTAATGCCGAAGCGATTGAAGTACCTGCTCAAGGTTTTTCGCATGACCTTGACGCGATGGCGGCAGCAATTAAAAACAATACCAAATTGGTGTTTATTGCGAATCCCAATAATCCGACAGGAACTTGGTTTGAAGAGGCTGAGTTTGAGCGCTTCATGCAAAAAGTACCGAGTCATGTGATCGTGGTTTTGGATGAAGCTTATGTGGAATATTTCCCAGAAAACTTTAACAGCTTAAAGTTTTTAGCACAGTATTCAAACCTGATTGTTAGCCGTACCATGTCGAAGTGCTTTGGTTTAGCGGCATTACGTGTTGGCTTTGCTTTAGCATCGACAGAAGTGACAGACTTCTTAAATCGTATTCGTCAGCCGTTTAACGTCAACCATTTAGCCATGGTGGCAGCAGTTGCTGCACTGAAAGATGAAGATTTTATTAAGAAATCACGTGTGGTCAATAAAGCGGGCATGGTGCAACTTGAAACAGGGTTTAAAGCGCTAGGCCTAAACTATGAGCCTTCTCGTGCCAACTTTATTTTGGTCGATATACAAGCCGATCCTGCACAAACTTTTAATGCTTTATTAAAAGAAGGGGTGATTGTTCGTCCTGTGGGCATCGCCAATCATTTACGAGTATCGATTGGAACTGAAGCTGAAAATACGAAATTTTTAACGGCTTTGGCCAACGTACTAGGTTTAGAGGCGAACGCTTAAATTATGTCTGCGCCACTGTTTGAAAAAGTTGCATTTATTGGTCTTGGGCTGATTGGTTCGAGTCTTGCACGGGTGATGATGGCTGAGGGTTTAACTCAAAATATTGTAGCTTCTACACGTTCGGAAAAAACTTTACAGGATGCCAAAGCTTTGGGCTTAATCCAACAGGGGTATAGTGATCCTGTACAGGCGGTTCAAGGTGCGGACTTGGTGGTTTTGGCCTTGCCTGTTCGTGCAACGCAAAAAGTCTTGGAAACCATCAAACCATATTTGCAAGAACATACGATTATTACCGATGTGGGCAGTACCAAAGGTAATGTGGTCGACGCGGCCAAAGCAGTGTACGGCGAAGCATTACCTGCTGGCTTTGTACCGGGGCATCCCATTGCGGGTGCAGAACACACGGGTGTGCATGCGGGTAAGGTCGATTTATTTGCAAATCATAAAGTGATTTTGACACCGTTACCGACCAGTGCTGATTGGGCTGTAGAGAAACTGATTCAACTATGGCAAGCTGCGAAAGCAGAAGTGATTTGTATGGATGTGGCCAAGCATGATGAAGTCTTGGCGCATACCAGTCATCTTCCGCATTTGATGGCCTTTAACTTAGTTGAACAACTGGCAAACCGTGAAGATAATTTAGATATTTTTCGCTATGCTGCGGGGGGATTTCGCGATTTTTCTCGAATTGCGGCAAGTGACCCACAAATGTGGCACGACATCTTTTTTGCCAATAAAAAAGCCATTTTAAATGCCGTAGATGGTTTTGAAAACCAACTGGCAACGATTCGTAAACTCATTGAAGATGAAGATTCACATGCTTTAATGGGCTTGCTTGGACATGCGCAAGCAGCACGCCAGCATTTTAACCATATGCTCGCTCAAAAACCTTTCATGGAGAACAATAAAGTGACGACACAGCAATTCACCATATTACCGGGTAAAAAAAGTTTCCAAGGTAAGTTTAGCGTGCCAGGTGATAAATCTGTGTCACACCGTTCAATCATGTTTGGTGCAATTGCAGAAGGAACGACGCATGTGACAGGTTTCTTGGAAGGAGAAGATGCGCTAGCGACCTTACAAGCCTTCCGTGATATGGGCGTGAGCATTGAAGGTCCTAAAAATGGTGAAGTGACGATTCATGGTGTGGGCGTAAATGGCCTAAAAGCGCCAGCAAGTGCGCTTTACATGGGTAACTCAGGGACTTCAATGCGTCTGCTTTCAGGGATGCTTTCTGCACAAAAATTTGACTCTGTCATGACGGGTGATGCATCACTGTCGAAGCGTCCAATGGAACGTATTGCTAAACCGTTACGTGAAATGGGTGCACAGATTCAAACCACAGGTGAGCGTGGTACACCTCCTGTTTCGATCACTGGAAACCAAGCTTTACAAGGCATTCACTATGACTTGCCAATGGCATCTGCGCAGGTGAAATCTGGGATTTTATTGGCAGGTTTGTGGGCAGCAGGTGAAACATCGGTCACAGAACCTGAACCTACACGTGACCATACTGAACGTATGCTACGTGCATTTGGTTATGATGTGAAAACAGAGGGCAACCGTATTTCACTGCAAGGTGGCGGTAAGTTAGTCGGTACAGAGATTCAAGTGCCATCAGATATTTCATCGGCTGCTTTCTTTATGGTGGGTGCTGCGATTACTGAAGGTTCAGACGTGACTTTAGAAGCAGTGGGCATTAACCCAACGCGTACAGGTGTGATCGAGATTTTGAAGCAAATGGGTGCGAACATTACCGTTGAAAATGAACGTATTGCAGGCGGAGAGCCGATTGCAGACATTCGTATTCAAGGTACACGTACACTCAAAGGTATTCATATGCCTGAAGATCAAGTGCCATTGGCGATTGATGAATTTCCTGCATTATTTATTGCGGCTGCCTGTGCAGAAGGGCAAACCGTATTAACGGGTGCTGCTGAACTGAGAGTAAAAGAGTCAGACCGTATTCAAGTGATGGCAGATGGTTTAAAAACCATGGGTATCGATTGTACACCGACTGACGATGGCATCATCATCGAAGGTAAAGGTCATTCGGGCGAGTGGGGTGCGATTTTCACTGGTGGCGAAATTGAATCACATCATGATCACCGTATTGCAATGAGTTTCTCAATGGCCGGCTTACGCACCTCTGGTGAAATTAAAATCATTGGTACTGAAACGGTTGCAACCAGTTTCCCGACCTTTACGCAATTAAGCAATCAAGCTGGTTTAGCGATTCAAGTCACTGAATAAGACTAAAGCTTAGATATTTTGTGTGAGAACAGCCAAGCTTTTGCTTGGCTGTTTTGTGTTAAGCCATTATGCTAAACCCATATAACAAAAAAGCCTTTGGGATGATCAATGAGAAAATTACAATTTACAGCACAGCATGGACAGCAGCAGGATGTAAATGAAAGCGGTGTGGTACAGAAGCAGGTACAAGACCTACTGGTTCAAAAGTTAGGTCAATTTGGTTTTGAAACTTTGCCACAAAGTGGTGATCAGGTGGCTGTGAGTGTCGATAATCATACTTTGCCACTGTCTATTACGTGCCAAGGTCATGACGGTGAAGGAAATCTGGTGTGCGAAATTGCCTCTTATCCAGATGAAGAGCAAGACTGGTTAGACCGAATTGCTGAACGAAGCTTATTGAACCAACTTGCACAAGCGGTTGAAACTACACTAAAAACAGATAAAAGTTTTACTGAGTTTGAGTGGAAAGGCTAATTGAATAGATAAAAAATGCTGAATTGGTTTTTCCTAATTCAGCATTTTTTAGAACAGAACACGTTTAATATTTTGATGGGTCAACGCGCTTATAACTGGATGTGCTATAAGACTTATTCCACACGTAACCAAGTTTGGCTACGTCCCACAGCAGAAACACCTAAATAACCTCTTAAGAATAGCTTTTTCCCATTTGGGCTAATTTTACCTTTTAGGCTATACAGCTTGCCTGAAACGGGGTCAATGATTTTACCATGAGTATAATTAATATTATTTTCAGTCTTTAAACCGGTAATCACTTGCATACCAATAATAGGCTTATCGGTGTAGGGTGCAGGGCAGTTGGTGCAAAACTCTTTTGCTGTATAACCTGGACGAGGTGTTGCTTTCAGTGCAGTTCCAGCATAAGTCCCGTTGGCTTGCTTTTCAATTTTCACCAGACCTTTGGGTTCTCCAGTTTTATCATCGATATAACGCCAAGTTCCTATAATGTCTTGAGCACAGGCTGATGTGGTGGCTATAGTGACTAAAACTGCCCGAGAATTGTTTTCATAAAATCCCTGAATATTTTAAAAATTATTTAAATGAATAGCTCTCTCGAGCTAAGATGTTGATTGTATAACTTATTATTTTAATAATGATGTGCAGAATATATCAAGTTCAAGCGTGGATTGTTGCATAAAGTACCATTAGCAGGATTCAACCCTCACTGATTTTTAAAACAGGTATTTGATGGAGATCGTGCTGGTTGAGTTTAGCGCTCAAAAGGAAGCTTAAAACTATTTTGACAAGAGATATAAGGGAAGACTAATCAAGCTGCTGGAAATGGCTTATTAAGCGTTGGAATAGAAAAAGAGATACGTCTAGATTAAAAATAAAAAGTTCAAGAAAGAAAGGGGCTAATGTTAGACAGCCATTTCTTTCCTGAACTGAGTGATGTGTTAAATCCACAGGAAACGTGTAATCGCAATACGTAACTGTTTTAAGTAACCGGTAAAGAAATGGTTTGCACCAGGTAATACAGTCACTAAATGGCGCTGCGGTTTAGCCCACGTAATCATGTCAGACAGTAAGGTCACTTCATCGGCTTCGCCATGGATGAATAAGATGTCACCTTTCAGTTGTGGTGTTACATAGTGGCGTACACCTGCGACCGTTGCCGTTGGTAGACCACATAAAATGGTTTGTTTTGGTCGAATTTCTTCTTGTAAAGCATCATAGCATTTTGCCATGACATGCGCACCGAAACTAAAACCACCTGCATAGAAGGGTAAAGTTGTATGTGCTGCACGAGCATGCTTAATCACTTCAAGAACATCATCAGTTTCGCCATGACCTTCGTCGTGTAGACCAACACTTTGACCTGAGCCACGGAAACTTGGACGGTACACAATGCAACCGCGTTCTAAGAACATTTGCGCAAGCAATGCTGGAACCTTGTGTTGAGGCGTACCACCTTGGAGTGGATGGGGGTGAGTAACTACCGCGAATCCTTTCACTTCACCCTGTGGATAATCTACAAAAACTTCAATTTGCCCAACTGGACCTTGAATGAACATCTGCTCAGACATAGAGAATCGATACATATAACAGGAGAATGGGCTAGTTTAACCGTTTATGCTTATTAAAAACACAGATTGGCAATAAAATAAGTCTACTGATATAGTCTGTTTAATTGTTTTTTAATCAGGTTATCTATGCTTGCCCTTGTTTCTCCTGCCAAAACTTTAGATTACCAAACTGCTTTACCTACCGATGCGTATACACAACCCAGATTGCTGCAACATTCCCAAGAATTGATCGAAGTTAGTCGCAAACTGTCAGCAAGTGAAATTGCAAGCTTAATGAGCGTCAGTGAAAAAATTGCCACCTTAAACGTCGATCGTTTTCGCGATTGGCAGCCAGAATTCAACTTTACCAATGCACGACAAGCCATGTTTGCTTTTAAAGGCGATGTCTATACCGGTTTAGATGCATATCATTTGTCAGAGTCGAACATTGAATATGCACAGCAACATTTACGAATGCTCTCTGGTCTATATGGTTTGCTACGTCCATTGGACTTGATGATGCCATATCGTTTAGAAATGGGAACCAAGCTGGCTAACCCACGCGGACATAATCTGTATGAGTTTTGGGGCAATCACATTACCGATTTAATTAACCAAGATTTAGAACAGGCAGGTTCTAAAATTTTGCTGAATATTGCTTCGGATGAGTACTATAAATCTGTGAAAGAAAGCAAAATCCAAGCAGAAATTATTAAACCTGTGTTTTTAGATCAGAAAAATGGCAAATATAAAGTCATTAGTTTCTATGCCAAAAAAGCACGTGGTTTAATGGCGCGTTATATGATTGAAAACCAAATTGATCAAATTGAAGGGTTAAAATCATTCCAGACAGATGGTTATTATTTTGATGCAGACAGCTCATTAAAAGGCGAGTTGGTCTTTAAACGAGATGAACAGGCGGCATAACGAAAGGGCCTTCCAATGGTGCAGTATACAAAACAGTTTCAGGACTATTGGGCGCTCACCGCAAAGCAACTGAGTTTGGATGACGATACCACTCAAAATTTCTATGCGTTGCTTTATGGCGCCTATAGTGAAGTGCAGCGGCATTATCATAGCATTCAACATATTGTTGAATGTTTAGAGCATTTTCATCAGATCAAAACCTATCTGGATGATACTTTGTCTGTTGAGTTGGCCATTTGGTTTCATGATGTCATTTATAACCCGAAAGCACATGATAATGAGCAGCAAAGCGCCGATTATATGCAACGGATGCTTGAAAATGTGCTTGGAGCTGAGCAAATTGCAAAGATCTATGCATGGATTTTGGCAACCAAAGCACATGCACCGACCGCTGACACTGATTTGGCTTATCTATTGGATATTGATCTGGTTATTTTAGCCAGCGATCCTATGCGTTTTGCTGAATATGAACGCCAAATTCAGCAAGAATATGCTTGGGTTGAGCCTTCACTTTATGTGCAGAAGCGCCAACAAGTGTTAAGGCACTTTTTAGAAACGCAGCCACTGTACCAGACACCATTTTTCCAAAAGTGCTATGAGCGTCTTGCTAAGCAAAACTTAGCCCAAGCTTTAGGTATTTAAAGCCCTTTAAATGCTTCGATGGCACGAACACGACTGGATTTTAAATCGACGATTGGTTTGGGGTAGTCCAAATCCATATTCTGCTGCTTCGCATAAGGCTCATGAATGCTTTTGGCATCTAAATGTGCAAGCTCTGGCAGCCACTGTCGAATATAATCACCATTGCTATCAAATTTCTGAGATTGGCTCACAGGGTTAAAGACTCGGAAGTAAGGTACAGCATCGGTGCCCGTCGAGGCACACCACTGCCATCCGCCATTATTGGCAGCTAAGTCACCATCAGCCAAATGTTGCATAAACCATTGCTCACCCAGACGCCAATCAATCAACAAGTTTTTAGTTAAGAACATTGCGACAATCATACGAACTCGATTATGCATCCAGCCTGTCTCAAGGAGTTGTCGCATGCCTGCATCCACAATTGGAATACCGGTACGACCTTGTTGCCATGCGTTTAAATCTTCAGGCGAATCTCGCCAAATAATATGCTGTGTATTGGCTTTAAATGGCCGATGTTTAGAGACATGTGGAAAATCAAATAAAATATGCTGATAAAACTCCCGCCAAAGTAATTCATCTAACCAAATCTGCTGGCCTGTGTTATCAATCATAAATTGACCGTGTTGAGCACGAAACAGGGCATTGAGACACTGGCGAATCGACACGATCCCGAGATTTAAATAAGTTGAAAGTTGGCTGGTGCTATTTAAAAATGGAAAGTCTCTCTCTTTTTGATAGTCACTAACTTTGTGATTAATAAAATCATCGAGCACTGAAAGCGCATATATTTCCGTTTCAGGCCAATAGGCTTTAATTTGATTTAAATCATTCGTATTCACATCAATCAGCGATTCAATGCGTGGAATGGCTGTATTTAAATCGGCAGGAAGCTGTATAGGTTGCTGTGCAGAAGGGAGAGGGTAACACTGCGGTAAGCCAATATTTAAGCGCTCATAACAGGTTTTTTTAAAAGCGCCAAAGACTTGATAGGGCTTACCAGATTGGTTACGAATACTGTTTAAGGGAAAGAGGGTTCGATCTTGGAAGAGCGTAAATTCAATGTGCTGCTGATTTAAGCATTGTTGAACTTCGGCATCGCGCTTAAGCTCATTCACGCCCATTTCGATATTTGCAAAGATTTGTTGTACTTGCAGTGTATGACATAAAGATGAAAGCTGACGTGGAATGTCTTGCCACAGCGGAATATTTAGAATGAGCAAAGGAATATTCAGTTGAGCAAGGCTCTGTTTTAAATCGTGCAATTGTCTGACATATAAATCAATTTTTACAGCCGCGTCATGATGTAATAGCCACTGTTGTGGGGATAGGATCACTAAAGCCAGCATAGGTCCATGTTGGCTTGCATGCCAAAGTGCAGCATGGTCGTGTATGCGAAGATCTTGTCTAAACCAAATTATGTTCATAAAAGGTTAATCAACTGTAATTTTTTGAAATATAAAATATTACAAAATTGAGCACTTTGATCATATTTTTTTCTCACTCGTTTAACTTAATCTTATGTTATTGAAATAATTAAATCAGAAAAAACTATAAAGTGTGAAGATGCTTTTTATCTGATAAATGTGTGACCCTTTGTATTATTTGTTATGATTTGTAATCATGCTAAAGCAGTTGTGGATATTGTGAATGTCATGAAAAAAATTCTAATCCCTATTTTTGTGGCTGCAGTTTGTTTGCTTGGGTTTGCTGTTTTTCAGGATACAGAAACGAAAAAACAGCAACAGTTGAATCAACTCATGAACAGTGCTGAGCCTAGAGTACAAAAGTTGAGTCCTTTCTCAAAGGCAAAGGCCGTGCCTGAAAAAGTTAGTAGCCCGCTTCAAAGTGATGCTGAAGCAATAATCGAGCAGGTCTCCATTAAAGTACTTTGATGCTTAAGATAGAATAAAATCATGTATAAATGACTTATCATGTTGAATTTTAATTAAAAATAAATTTAAAACAATTAAAAATCAGTGTGTTATAATTCGCGCCAAGATATATTGAATTTTAGATTTTGAGTCTAAAATGACGTTTTTGTTGAAAGCTGCATACGGTTTATGCGGCTTTTTTGTTTAGGTATATATGGTTCAACCCTGCGTTTGAACCATTCATGGCTAAATAAACTTTTCCTGAATTGAGGAAATTTGGCATATTCATTGCTTTAACTTCCAGAAATTTAATCAGATTTTCATCGTACTGAGTGTCGAAATTTTTTGGCAGTTATACAGTTTTAAAAGTTTATTTACAGGGGCTAGGTCATGACGACTCCTAATCCATCTTCAGAAAATATGCTCGAGCGTATGTTCAAACTGAGTGAAAATAAAACCAGTTTTCGTACAGAGCTTCTTGCAGGTGTAACCACATTCTTAACCATGTGTTACATCATTATTGTGAATCCAATGATTTTATCCGAAACGGGGATGGATCATGGTGCTGTCTTTGTAGCGACTTGTCTTGCAGCCGCAATTGGCTGTTTGGTTATGGGTATTGTTGCAAATTATCCAATTGCATTAGCACCAGGTATGGGCTTAAACGCTTACTTTACCTATTCGGTGTGTATGGGTATGGGTGTGCCTTGGCAGACTGCTTTAGCTGCAGTGTTTGTATCAGGTTTGGTGTTCATTGCGATCAGTATGTTTAAGATCCGTGAAGCCATTGTGAATGCAATCCCAATGTCGCTTAAGCTTGCGATTGGCGGCGGAATTGGTTTATTCCTTGCGTTGATTGCTTTAAAAAATGCAGGCGTTATTGTGGACAATCCAGCGACTTTGGTTGGATTGGGCGACTTAAAGCAACCGACGGTTCTTTTGGCTTTATTTGGCTTCTTGATGGTGGTTGTACTGCATCACTTTAAAGTGCGTGGTGCCATTATTATTAGTATCTTGGCTTTAACTGCAATTTCAACAGCTATGGGCTTAAGCGAGTTTAAAGGTGTTGTTGGTGAGATTCCATCAATTGCTCCAACATTCATGCAAATGGACTTTGAAGGTCTATTTACGGCAAGCTTGGTGGGTGTCATCTTTGTATTTTTCTTGGTCGATTTATTTGACTCAACAGGTACATTGGTGGGTGTGTCACATCGTGCAGGCTTACTGAAAGATGGCAAGCTTCCACGTTTGAAAAAAGCATTATTTGCAGACTCAACCGCAATTGTTGCTGGTGCAGCATTAGGTACATCTTCGACGACACCATATATTGAGTCGTCTGCGGGCGTTGCTGCTGGTGGCCGTACAGGTTTAACCGCAGTTGTGGTCGGTGTGTTATTTATCTTATGTTTGTTTTTAGCACCTCTAGCTCAATCTGTACCTGGTTTTGCAACAGCTCCAGCATTGTTATTTGTTGGTGTGTTGATGATTCAGGGGATTACCCATATTGATTGGGATGATATTACTGAAGCTGTACCTGCGTTCTTAACCATTGTATTTATGCCATTTACCTACTCAATTGCAGATGGTATTGCGATGGGCTTTATTAGCTATGCATTGGTTAAATTGTTCACCGGTAAAGCGGCGACTGTACCGTACATGGTGTGGATCGTGGCTGTGCTTTGGGCATTAAAATTCGCGTTATTTGGTGGCTAATTCATCAAATAGTGATAAGGGTGTAAACTCAGTTTACGCCCTTTTTTATTTTAAAGAGGAAAATATATGAGTCAATTGGAGCTCATTCGTGCTTTACCAAAAGCTGAATTGCATGTGCATATTGAAGGGACATTTGAGCCAGAACTCATGTTTGCAATCGCACAGCGTAATCAAATAGACATTCCTTATAAGTCGGTTGAAGAAGTGAAACAGGCTTATAATTTTCACAATCTGCAATCATTTTTAGACATTTATTATGCAGGTGCAAATGTACTGATTCATGAGCAAGACTTTTATGACTTGGCTTGGGCGTATTTTGAAAAATGTGCCGAAGATCGTGTAGTGCATACCGAAATGTTCTTTGATCCACAAACGCATACTGACCGCGGTATTGCTTTTGAAACAGTGATTAATGGTCTGCAACGCGCATGTGATGATGCCAAGGCAAAATTTGGCATTAGTTCGCATTTGATTATGTGTTTCTTGCGTCATTTAAGTGAAGAAGCAGCCCTTGAAACTTTAGCACAGGCATTGCCGTATAAAGATCAAATCATTGGTGTAGGCTTGGACTCAAGCGAAGTTGGACATCCTCCTTCAAAGTTTGAACATGTCTTTGCTAAAGCACGTGAAGCAGGCTTTTTAGTGGTTGCGCATGCGGGTGAAGAAGGTCCAGCAGAATATGTGTGGGAAGCTTTAGATTTGCTTAAAGTGAATCGTATTGACCACGGTGTGCGTTCTGAAGAAGATCCTGTATTAATGCAGCGTTTGATCGCGGAGAAAATGCCACTGACAGTTTGTCCGCTCAGTAACTTAAAGTTATGTGTCGTTGAAGATATGGCACAGCACAATATCCGCCGTTTGTTGCAACAAGGTGTGCAAGTAACAGTAAATTCAGACGATCCATCGTACTTTGGTGGTTATATGAATGATAACTTTATTGCCATTACAGATGCGTTAGACTTAACAGCAGCTGAGCTAAAACAATTGGCGTTGAACTCTTTTGAAGCGTCATTTATTTCGGCAGAAGAGAAGCAAAAATGGGCGGCTGAAATTGCAGCTATTGCTTAATCTAATGTCCTTTTAAAGACAGAGTTCGCTCTGTCTTTTTTATGTGAGGTTGATATGAAAAAAATCATTGCATTGCTTGTGGTTATTTTTGTGCTCTTTGCAGTTTATTTACTCAAAACCGATACTGGGTTAACGCAAAAACTACTAAAGCCTGTGGTGGTGTATCAGTGCGGTGTAGAGCTTGAAGCGACAAGGTTGTGGAAAGTCAGTACAGCATTGCTTGGTGAAGAGAAAAAGAATCAGCTCCAAACGCAAATCTGTGGTTGCGTGGGTGAAAATGCGTTAAACGATATTCCAGCAACAACTTTGTTGCGTGCAGTGGTTGATGAACAAGTCAAAAAACAGGTGGTCCAACAGGGCGTGTTGAATACGCTGAAAGGATGTGTGGTGGATGAAGTCCTAAAAGCAACAGATTGATGCTTTTAGGCTAATTCAACTTGGTCTTACTTTGCTTGTTTGGTCATGCTATTTAACACATTATCTTTATCAATAAAGTGGTGTTTCAGTGCTGCTACAATATGACCCACTAACAGCAATCCTGCAGCCCATGAAATCCAGATATGTAAAGGTTTTACGATTGCGAGTAATTCAGGGTTGTCTTGTACTAAACGGGGAATTTCAAAAAGGTACAATACAGGCGCAGGGTGCCCAGCACTCCAGCTAAATAAACAGCCAGTAATTGGCAAAGCCAACAAAATGAAATATAAAGCCAAATGACCGAGGTGTGCCATTTTTTGCATGAACGGTGACATACTGTCTGGAAGTTTGGGTGCAGGGTGGGTATAGCGCCAAAAGATACGAATCACCACCAGAAAAATAATCGTGGTTGCAATGTTCTTATGTAAGGTAATGACATCCCCTTTAAAGCTACCATCAGCATCATAGCTGAGGAAGTTTCAGCTATAAAAACCAATCAGCCAAGCAGCAATAAAGATAATTGCCATGAGCCAATGCAGGATTTGAGCAGTACGCGTGTAATGGGTATTTGCCGAGTTCATTAGATTCACATCCATTTTTATGTTGCGCTATTTTATAGAACTATAGATAGGTCAAAAATGTAGTAGATGCAACATAGCGTTGATATTCTGCAACGCTGCACAGACCAATGGCGCATGACTGATCTAAAACCGTGCAATAAGCGAAAGATATTAAAATGGCATGGAAATAGTGTTTCCGTAAATAGCAAAGATTCGGCAAAATACGCGCACTTTAACTGTTATAAATGGATATATCCGTGAAAAAAATGATTGCAGTGCTTGCTCCTTTGGCTTTGATCCTTTCGGCTTGTACAACGACTGATATGGCAACGACCAATACGACGACCACCACACAACAACTGGGTACAGCAGCGCTTAAAATTGCCATTAATGCAAAATGTACGACTGAGTTGAATAATCTGCCAGCATGGAAAACAGCAACCAAATTTATGACGGCTGATCAAAAAACCGATATTCAAACCGAAATTTGTGGTTGTGTCAGTGAGAAAGCCCCACAAAATATTACCGCTGTCGATGTGGCAACAGCGGCCATTGACCCTGCGGCGCGTACAACCATTATTAGCAATGCTGTGACGAAAACCATCAATGCATGTGTGGCTGAAGCGGTGAATTAAGTTGTGATATATCAAAGAAGCGGGGGACATGCCTCGCTTCTTTGCAGTTTTTTTGTACTTTTTGGTGTTTATCTTTTATATTGATGTGAATAATAACAATTGAAGCCTGATTTCTTTTACAACAAAGGGTGTATCTGTATGAAAAATGTGAGCCGTACCGGGTTTGTCGGAGAGTTTTTTATTTAAGTTAGGCCACCTGACCTAACGGGTTAATCTTATCATAGTACATTGCTTCAAAATCAAAAGGTGATACATAACCTAGTGCACTATGTACACGCTCTTTATTGAACCAATCTACCCAATTTAGTGTCGCAAGTTGTACATCTGCTAAACCTTGCCAATCTGCTTTTAGATATTCAATCACCTCTGTTTTGTATAAGCCATTCAC
>CAACWN010000087.1_pt1 | contig 38607 bp, 38 predicted proteins | sample 2275671 | NCBI WGS metagenome assembly CAACWN01 (sample SAMEA5312464, study PRJEB27640) | indoor metagenome | biome: indoor environment; feature: controlled; material: polymer furnished wood metals | place: Austria | collected 2011-04-21 | reverse complement strand
TCGCTGGTTTTATGCCTATTTGATGGGTGTAGCAGCACAGGTGAAACGCAGCTATCAAGTTCCTTTGGTGTTGATTGTTGACAATGCCTCGATTCATCGCAGCAAACAGATGGTAGATTGGCGCAAGCTTCTTGTACAAGAATATTCAACGACTTTGTATTTTCTACCTGCGTATAGTCCTGAGCTGAATAGAATTGAGATGGTTTGGAAGCAGATGAAGTATAACTGGCGGGATTTTAAGGTAATGAAGGCAGATCAAATAGAGCGTTGGGTTGGGCAGATTTCAAAGGGTTTTGGTAATGAATACATGTTTACTTTTTAGTTGATACTTATATGTCTCATTTTTTTCTAGATTGTGTATGTAAGTATGTAAATAGTCAGTACCTGAAACAATTTGTGGCGCGTGCGTTGCTATAAAAAAATGACAATTCTCGAAGTTGGAGAAAACTGAGTTTAAGAAGTTAAGTACCTGATTTTGCCATTCTGGATGTAAGTTTATCTCAGGCTCATCAATACAAACTAAAGAGTCATTTTCTAAAAAAATTAATAGAAAAAGTCCCAATGTTAGAAATGAAGTTTCACCTGAGCTGAGATCTCTATATGAAACTTTATGATTTTTTTTTGTAAAGTCTATTTTTTTTATATTCCAAAGACCGAGAGCGATACCATAGCTTAAAGATGAAAATGACTTTAAATTACTAGCGAGAGGGAAATAATAGTCTGTAAGTTTACTATCACAAAGATTGAGGTAAATTTGTTTTAAGATTTCATGATTTTCAGTTTTGTTTTCAAAGTATAGAAGATTATTGTTATAGGTGCCCATAAAAAAATCTGAATTTTTTTTATTTTTATTGAATGTGATGTGGAGATTTTTATCAAAATCTAAAAATAGTAATATTTTGTCCAGTAAATGTTCTCTAATAGGATCTTGCTTTAGTTTTAACATTAATAATGGTATTAACGTTCTAATGCTCCAATCCTTGTATTGCAAAATTGGTGATACATCAAATAGATTTTTTTGGTCTAAAATTTCTATTAGTTTGTAATCTATAAGTTTATTTAAAGCATCGCAATAAGAGAAGTTTTTTTGCAATCCCTGATAGTTGGCATAACAATAATATTTTGAGCCATAAGTTCTAAGTTGTGGAAACTTATGGTACATCGAGTTTGAGAAAGCTAAAACATACTTCTCATCCTTTAGTCTACGCATAATTAAGCTATTTAATAGACGACTTTTACCACTACCATTTTTTCCTACAAGAATTGTAAAAATGTTATTAGTGTTGGATGAAAGTTTTTTGTCATAAAAAGTGTATTTTTTACCGCTACTTTCATGCGTATGGATAAAAGTCATTTTCAATATAAAAGGCTGAATAATCAGCCCTTTATATTACATATTAATTTTAAGATTACAACACTTTACAGCGCTGCAATCTGCTCCATATTCGCTTTAATCTTCGCTAATTGGTCGGCAAATTCAGCCAATTTCACTTTTTCACCTTCAACGACAGCCGCAGGTGCTTTCGCTACAAAACCTTCATTAGAAAGTTTGCCTGCAATGACGTCATGCTGCTTTTGCACTTTGTCTAAGTCTTTCTGTAAACGACCTAATTCCGCTTTCGGGTCAATTAAACCTTTCATTGGAACGAATACAGACACGTGACCAACAACGCTTGATGAAGACAATGGTGGTTGCTCACCATCAGCCAAGAACGTAATGCTTTCAACTTTTGCCAACGCTTTCACTAATGGTTCAATGCGCGCAATCTGTGCTTTTTCTGCTTCAGTGGTATTTTGTAGAAGAACTGGTAATAAACGTGCATTACCTAAGCCCATTTCACCACGGATGTTACGTACTGCACCAATCAAACCTTGAAGCCATTGCATATCGGCTTCAGCCTGTTCGTTTACACGCTCAGGGTTGGCAACAGGGTATTGCGCCAGCATGATGGTTTCGCCAGAAATACCAAGTTTCGGTGCAAGTGTTTGCCAAATTTCTTCAGTCAAATACGGCATGATTGGGTGTGCAAGACGTAACGATGCTTCCATCACCGCAAGTAGTACACGACGAACTTCAGCTTTACGCTCAACTGATACATTTTCATCGTTCAGAACAGGTTTCGTCAGTTCGACATACCAGTCACAGTATTCATTCCAAATGAACTCGTAAATCGCTTGTGCAGCCAAGTCTAAACGATAAGTCGCGAAAGCTTGTTGTACCGAAGCTTCGGCTTTTTGCAGACGGCTTACGATCCACTGTTCAGGCAATTCCCAAAGGTCTTGACGAACTTCAGTGCCAATCACTTGTTCTTCACAGTTCATCATCACGAAACGGGTTGCGTTCCAGATTTTGTTGGCAAAGTTACGGTAGCCTTCAACACGCTTCATGTCGAACTTAATGTCACGACCGGTGTTGGCAAGTGCGCAGAATGTGAAACGAACTGCGTCCGTACCATAGGCTTGAATGCCTTCTGGGAACTCTTTACGGGTTGATTTTTCAATCTTCGCCGCTTGTTTCGGGTTCATTAGACCTGTAGTACGTTTTTGTACCAAAGTCTCAAGGTCAACACCGTCAATCAAGTCAAGAGGATCAAGTACGTTGCCCTTAGACTTCGACATTTTTTGACCTTCGCCATCACGGACTAAACCGTGAACATAGACCGTTTTAAACGGAACTTGTGGCGTACCATCTTCATTTTTCATGAAGTGCATCGTAAACATAATCATACGAGCAACCCAGAAGAAGATGATGTCAAAACCAGTCACCAATACATCCGTTGGGTGGAAGGTATTGAGGAAATAGTTTTCCACATCTTTCTTGGCATCGCCAGTCCAACCAAGAGTTGAGAAGGTCCACAGCGCAGAAGAGAACCATGTATCGAGTACGTCTTCGTCTTGGCTAAGCGTAACATCAGCAGGAATGTTATTTTTCGCACGGACTTCAGCTTCGTCACGACCGACATAGATGTTGCCTTCAGCATCGTACCAAGCAGGGATACGGTGACCCCACCAAAGTTGGCGAGAGATACACCAGTCTTGAATGTTGTTCATCCATGCCATGTACATGTTGCTGTACTGCTCAGGGACAAACTTGATGCGACCGTCTTGAACCGCTTCAATGGCAGGTTGCGCCAATGGTGCAATTTTCACATACCATTGATCGGTCAAAAGTGGCTCAACGATTACGCCTGAACGGTCACCACGAGGTGGTTTCAAGGTATATGGTTGGATTTGATCTAACCAACCTTCAGCATCAGCTTGTTCAACCAGTTTTTTACGCGCTTCAAAACGCTCTAAACCAATATAGTCCGCAGGGGCAGGGATGGTTTTAGAAATTTGCTCGCCCGCTTTCGCGATGTATTCAAACTCAGCCAACACTTCTGCATTTTTATTGAAGATATTGATAATTGGCAATTCACAACGCTTACCGACTTCATAGTCGTTAAAGTCGTGCGCAGGCGTAATTTTCACACAGCCTGTACCGAATTCTTTATCGACATATTCATCTTTAACGATTGGAACAGCACGACCTGTAATTGGCAGGATAATGTTCTGACCCACAAGGTGCGTATAGCGCTCATCATCTAGTGCCACAGCAACCGCAGTATCACCCAGTAATGTTTCAGGGCGTGTGGTTGCGACAACAATGTGGTCTTTACCATCATGGGTACGTAGGTTTTTATCTTCAAAGAAATATTTGAAGTGCCACAGTGAACCTGCTTCTTCTTTATCCGACTCAACTTCGAGGTCAGAAAGCGCAGTTTGCAGTTTTGGATCCCAGTTCACCAAACGTTTGCCACGGTAAATCAAACCGTCTTCGTGCAGTTTAACAAATACTTCTTTTACGGCATTCGATAAACCTTCATCCATCGTAAAGCGTTCACGTGACCAGTCTACTGAAGAACCTAAACGACGGATTTGACGGGTGATGGTGTCGCCTGATTGCTCTTTCCATTCCCAGATTTTTTCGATGAATTTTTCACGGCCGAGGTCATGACGGCTGACACCTTGAGCACCCAACTGACGCTCAACCACCATTTGCGTTGCAATACCCGCATGGTCTGTACCCGGTTGCCATAAGGTGTTTTTACCTGACATACGGTTGTAGCGTGTTAAGGCATCCATAATGGCATTGTTAAAACCATGACCCATGTGCAAGCTACCGGTGACGTTTGGTGGCGGAATCATGATACAAAATGACTCACCTTTTTCAGAGGGCTTGAAATAACCACGCTCTTCCCAAGTTTGGTACCATTTTTTCTCGATCTCGGTCGGATCGTAAGTTGTAGCGATATTTTGCGCTGAATCAGTCATAGTTCAAACAGTTCAAAAGTAGATAAAAAATTGCATCTATTGTAGCAAAGAAATCGCAAATGGGGGTATGTAAAGCAAATGCGTTGATCTAGCAATTGCGACATGATGCAGAGCGCTTTATGATGTGTCTAAACCTAGAGTGCGCTTTGTTCGCAGTAAAAATCAAAAAAAGGGGGGATCACTATGACTTATCAAATATCATTAAAATTAAAACCTGAAACTCACCAACGCTTTGCCCACATTCATCAACAGCTTAATGCCGGCGAAAGCCAAAGTCTTGCCAAACCTTTGGGTGAGGTTTTAGCGGATATTTCATGTGAAGTGATTGATCAAGTCTTTGGCGATCTTGCGCGCTTGTCTACCTCAGGTGATGGAGAGTCTGAGAAAATTATTCAGCATATTGTGGACACTATGCGTAAGTACATGCCGTGGTCCGTGTCTTTTTTTTCAAATGACCGTCTAATTCCAATGGTGAATTATCTAGAGCAAATGATGTATGACAACGAGAGCACACATTTTTTAAGCTACCCAGTCGAAAAAACCTTAGTCACCGAACTTTTGGGTTGTGCGGAACAGATGGAAAAGGGCAATAACAGTTATGTTGCTCCAGCTTTGAAGGTGTTTACGCAAATTGTCGACCAAGGGGTGACCAGTCTGGTCCGTGAACCCAAAAAAATGCTTAAATTTAATCTGGTGGTCGATAAAACACTAAATGGGGTGATTAACTTAACGACCCAGTTGGGCTATAAACGTTTTGATAAGTTAGGGCGTATCTATGATGCGCAGATGATGAGTCAATATTTCGATCATTTCCTGACTTTTTTAAATGATCAATCTGCAAATAAAACTTCGGTATGAGGCAATAAGGACATGGCACAGTTAAACAGTTTAGACGCTAAGGTGGTCTGGATCACGGGGGCATCTTCAGGGTTAGGTGAAGCACTGGCTAAAGAATGTGCTTTACAGGGTGCTGAGGTCGTACTCACGGCAAGACGTTTTGACGAACTCGAGAAAGTTCGTGTCGGACTGCTGAATCCAGATCAACACATTTCCATTTGTGCGGACATTACCGACGAAGCTCAAGTTCGCCATGCCTATGAGCAAGTGCTACAGAAAAAAGGTCGAATTGATTGGTTGATTAATAATGCGGGTTTAAGCCAGAGAGCCTTGATTGCTGACACCAGCATGCAGACTGAACGTGCAATTATGGAAGTGGATTATTTCTCACAAGTGTTTTTAACCAAAACTGTTCTACCGACTTTTTTAGCGCAAAAATCTGGCCGTATTGCTTTTGTTTCGAGTGTTGCGGGGTTGTTGGGGACGCAGTACCGTGCCAGCTATTCAGCAGCCAAGGCTGCCATTCATATGTGGGCAAATAGCCTGCGTGCCGAAGTGGCCAATGAGGGCGTAGATGTATCGGTGATTTTCCCGGGCTTTGTTAAAACCAATGTCTCGTTTAATGCTTTAAATGGCGAAGGTAAACCACAGGGTCATCAAGACGAAGCGATTGAAAATGGTTTAGAACCCGATATTTTTGCGCAAACGGTGGTGAGTGCATTGCTCAAAGGTGAAGAATACATCGTAGTCGGTGGTCGGAAGGAGAAAATGGGGGTTCTGGTGTCTCGTTTATCGCCTACAACGTTGTATAAAATGATTCGTAAGATGAAAGTGAAGTAAATTGAAAAAGGCAGGAGGAACGTCTCTTCCACCTGCCTTTTAGGATCATGATGTTCACATATCCCATCCCCCCATGTTTTGATAGGGGGGAACACCGCTGCACTACTTGCTGATTTTATTTAAATAATTTAAGAATAATTCCGCATTTTTCCCACGCACTTGCCAAGACATACAACGCACACCGCCGCCCATATGGCAGACATTAGAAGACTATACAGGAACAACAGTACGTTTGGTTACGCTACGAATTTGTTGTAACGCGACAGCATCTTCTTTAATCCCAAATTGCGGGAAGTAAATCCGTTCAGGCGTGACCAGCATGTTGGTGTATAAACCACATGCAGAACCAAATTTTTCATCGTAGATTTCGCTACCATCATAAGGGGTGATGATTTCACGAATTTTAACATTGGGAATGCCGCGCTTTAAATCGGCTTTAAGTTGCTTGGCATAGTCGGGATCTTCAGGGTAAGAGTTAATCACCAAGGTGTTTTGGTCGACAAAGCTGACCACACCATCGGCATGTTCCAAGCCCCCTTGTTCATCGGCTTCAATGAAGGCAATCTGCTTTGCACCTGTTAGAGCCATGAGTTTTTTACGGGCTTCGCTTTCGGTGAGCTTGTTATCCGCTAGAAATTTGGTGCTGAGGACGACATTGCCATAACCATCTTCCACCCAGTTTCCGCCATCATTCAATAGTTTGCTTTGCGTAAACTGTAAGCCAGCCTTTTGGCTGTAGTATTTAAACACGTCTTGTACTTCATCTGAAATGGCCTGACCTTTTTGTAGTGTAGGTGAAGTCCATTTTTATTATGTTTAGTGTAGAGAATTATGCTCTAGTGAGTAATCACCAACCGAATGTACGATAGAAGGTGAGCGAGCATGAGCTATTTTGAACGCTCATGCTATTTGAGTTTAGTGAATGGATAATTGGTCAATAGTGACTGTTTGAGGACTTTGAATGGCAGTCCCATAAGCAAAGACTTCAACCATACCGCCTTGCATGCCCATTTCTGTGGTCGCCAGTCGCATACAAGCAACATGCGTTGCGCCGTGCTTTTCTGCTTCAAATTTGAGTCGGACGATAGCTTCACGACGGGCACGATCGACGACACTTTCATAGCTGGTGAGTCTACCCCCAAAAAAGTTTTGCACGGTCGCCAATACATATTTGAAATAATCATGAGAAATCACAACATTGCTACTGATCATGTGCCCAGACTGTTCGAAGCTTACTTTGCGTAAATTACCCACGGTAATGTAGGCAAGACGCTTCTCATTCTGTTCAAGCTCCGCCAAATGTTTACGTTCATTGTAGCGACCAAAGCCAAAACCGACGCTAAAGAGCACCGCAAAGATCAGCAGTTGGAAAACTAAACTTTCCATTGCTTAGGCCTGTGTTGGAAATGGATCGGGGAGATGGTTGTCTAACGGTGTGACACGGACTGCAGTGCCATAAACAAATAACTCAGATGCACCTTGGGCAATATTTGAGGTTGAAAAACGAATACCTACAATGGCATTGGCACCTAAGCCTTGTGCTTTTGCAATCATACGATTCATGGCTTCTTGGCGTGATTCTTCTAAAAGCTCGGTATAGGCAGTGAGTTCACCACCGACAATATTTTTTAACCCTGCCAAAAAGTCGCGCCCGACATGTTTACTTCGAACCGTACTGCCATAGACCACATCCAGTTGTTGAGAAATGGTATGTCCAGGAACAGACTCAAGGTTACTTAAAAGCATAATGTTCAATATTCAAATGATTTGATTATCTTTGAAGATAGGAAAAAGCCCAGCAAAAAGCAATAAAAAAGCCCACCGAAGTGAGCTTTTGATGTTGCAAACCTTAGTTTGCTGTTTTGTTGTATTTCACATCTGAAGAAGAAGGCTGTTTCACCACTTGATCAGCAGTGTTGGCTTTAACGCCGCCACCGAGGGTTTTATACACTTCAACTTGGTTGTTTAAGTTTGCTTGTTCAAGCAATAACAACCCTTGTTCCGCCGAGTACGATGTACGCTGTGCATCAAGTACAGTCAGGTAGTTATCGATACCTGCACGGAAGCGGGCCGTTGAAAGCTTATAGGTGGTGTTGGTTGCATCTACCAGACGACGTTGCGCCGCCAAACGGTCACCAATATTTTCACGTACTGCCAAGGCATCATTCACTTCGCGGAAAGCGGTTTGAATGGTTTTTTCATAATCTGACAACGCAATTTTTTGGTCAGTTTCTGAAATCTTCACATTGGCACGACGTGTACCCCAGTCAAAGATTGGAATATCCAAGCTTGGGCCAAGTGACCAGACAAAGGCACCTGATTTAAACAAATCGCTTAAATCTGTCGATGCATAGCCGGCTGTACCCGTTAAACTGATAGTTGGGTACAACTGTGCTTTTGCCGCACCAATGTTGGCACCCGCAGCAGACAATTGATATTCCGCAGCGCGGACATCAGGACGGTTATTTAACAAGTCGCTTGGCAAGCCCGCTGTCAACGCCGTACTTTGGGTAATGCGTTTCACAGGTTGAGGAGACAATAAGTTTGCAGGAACAGGCTGACCCACCAACAGGTTGAGTAAGTTCTGTGCTTGTGCAAGTTGAGTCTTGTAGTTCGCAACGTCATTACGTGCGGTTTCAACCGAAATTTGCGCTTGACGTACAGGGACTTCGCTATCGATACCGACATCAAAACGTTTTTTGTTCAGATTGTATGATTCAAGCTGTGCTTTTAAGGTTTGGTCTGCCAGTTTTAAGTTGGCATTGGCAAACGAATAGCTCAGCCATGCTTGCGCAACCTGACCAATCAACGAAATTTGTGTTGCATCACGTGCACTTTGAGTTGCCAAATAGCTGTCTAAAGCATTGTCTTTTAAGCTACGAACACGACCCCAAAAGTCTAACTCATAAGCAGTGACACCAAGACCAACATTATAGGTTGTGACTGGCTTGGTCGTACTTAGCGTATCTTGACGAAGCACACTACCACTTGCCCCAATAGTGGGTAGTTGGTTGTTTTCAGTAATTTGATACGCTTGCTGAGCACGTTGAATATTTAAAGTCGCCGTACGGAGGTCACGGTTATTGGCTAATGCTAACTCGATGACTTGGACTAAACGCTGATCAGCAAAAAAGTCTTTATAGCCTTGTTCTGCAACAGATGGACCTGTCGTTGAACCAATATATCCTGTTGGGATATCCGCTTGAGCGACGGGTTCTGGACCACGCATGCTTTGACATGCAGTCAAAGCAAGCGCAAGTGCAGATACCGCAATGCTACGACCTGAAATAGACCATACTTTTTGCATCACGATGTTTGCTCCTGATTGTTTTGTTTCTTAGGTTTGTATTTGAAAATACTACGAATCCAAACAAAGAATACTGGAATGAAGAAAATACCCAACAGTGTAGAACTAATTACACCACCAAGGACACCAAAGCCTACCGAGTGTTGGCTACCTGCACCTGCACCTGTTGAAAGGGCAAGCGGAAGGACACCAAAACCGAAAGCAAGGGTGGTCATGATAATTGGGCGTAAACGCATTTTTGCAGCATGAAGGGTTGCATCAAACAAGTCTTCACCTTGTTCTTGCAACTCTTTTGCAAACTCTACGATCAAGATTGCATTTTTCGCAGAAAGACCAATCACGGCAACAATTGCGACTTGGAAGTAGATGTTAAATGACAGATTTGGATCGCCTTTGATGATCATACCTAACCACGTTAAAGTAAATGCACCAATAATACCAAGTGGTACAACCAGCAATACTGAAACAGGGATAGACCAACTTTCATACAATGCGGCAAGACATAAGAAGACGATAAGCATTGAAAGAACAAGCAGCGGAGCTGTTTGATTGCCCGAATCACGTTCTTCTAAAGATAAACCCGTCCATTCATAGTCGAAACCATCTAAGCCCATAGATGGTAACTTGCCAATGATTTCTTCCATCGCGAGCATTGCATCACCCGAACTAACGCCTGGTGCTGGAGTACCTTGGATGTTAGCCGAAGCAATACCGTTATAGCGCTCTAGACGAGGTGAACCATAAGTCCATTCACCCGATGCAAATGCAGAGAAAGGAACCATCGTACCTACGTTGTTACGTACATACCATTTGTTTAGGTCTTCCGGCATCATACGTGTATTTGAGTCGCCTTGAACATAAACTTTTTTCACACGACCACGGTCAACGAAGTCATTGATATAAGAACCGCCCCACGCCATGTTCATGGTTGAATTAATATCGGCAATACTTACACCCATTGCTCCTGCTTGCGCTTGATCAATGTTGATTTGATATTGAGGCGTATCTTCTTGACCATTTGGACGAACACCAGCAAGACGTTTGTCTTGTGCAGCCATGCCTAACACAGCATTACGTGCTGCAATCAGTTTATCGTGACCTTGACCACTCGCATCTTTTAACTGGATGTCAAAACCTGAAGAAACACCTAATTCTGGCATTGCAGGTAATTGCAATGGCATGATGTAAGAGGCGTCTTTCACAATCATATTCAATGCCATACCACGTTGGATGATGGCACCAATTTGCGACTCAGGTGTCGTACGCTCACTCCAGTCCTTCAATTTGATAAATGCAAGACCAGCATTTTGGCCAACCCCTGTGAATGAGAAACCAGAAACAGTAAAGATCGACTCTACATTTTCTTTTTCCTTGTTCAAGAAGTAATCAGTCATAGTTGTGATGACTTTATCCGTTCGTTCAAGGCTCGCACTTGGTGGAAGCTGAACTAAAGTCATGACGACGCCTTGGTCTTCATCTGGTAAGAATGAAGAAGGTAAGGCTTTATACAGACCGAATAAACCTGCAAGCACCAGTAGATAAACCACACCAGAGAATATTTTATGGTGCGTCATGCGGTTGACACCGCCTTGGTATTTCACGGCAACTTTTTCAAAGCTACTGTTAAACCAACGGAAGAATCGCGCAAAAATATTATTACTTTCTGGCTTGTTTGCATCATGTTGTTTTAACAAGGTTGCACACAGGGCAGGGGTGAAGGTTAATGCCACGATCAGTGACAAAATCATTGCGGTAACAAGCGTAATCGAGAACTGACGGTAAATAACACCTGTTGTCCCCGCAAAGAATGCCATCGGTACGAATACTGCGGTTAACACGCTCGTAATACCGACCAAGGCACCAGAAATCTGTTTCATGGACTTTTCAGTTGCCGCTACAGGGTCAAGATGTTCTTCGACCATGACACGTTCTACGTTTTCCACCACGACAATTGCGTCATCAACCAATAAACCAATCGCTAAGACCATCGCAAACATGGTGAGCGTGTTGATTGAGAAACCGAAGATGTTAATGACAGCAAATGTGCCCAATACAACCACTGGAACAGCCAATGTTGGAATAATTGTGGCACGCCAATTCTGTAAGAACAGGAACATCACAATAAAGACCAAAATGATCGCTTCAATTAAGGTTTTAACAACACTCTTAATCGAAAGTTCAATAAACGGTGTGGTGTCATAAGCCAGTTGATCTTTTAAACCATTTGGGTAGTTTTTACGAAGTTCACTGAGGCGCTTTTCTACAGCCGCTGCTGTATCTAGTGCATTTGCACCAGTTGCCAGTTTAATCGCAACACCGCCAGCAGCCTTACCATTAAATTTAGAGTCGAACTGATAGTTATCTGACCCGAGTTCAACACGCGCAACATCACTCAAACGGACTTGAGCACCAGAAGATGTATTTTTTAGAAATATATTCTTAAATTGTTCAGGTGTTTGCAACATACTTTGCGCATTGACAGTCGCATTCAGCACTTGACCTTGTACAGAAGGTGCACCGCCTAACTGACCTACAGCCACTTGAGCGTTTTGAGCACGAATTGCAGCAGCAATGTCACTTGGTGTCACTTGCAAACTGTTCATTTTCGCTGGATCTAGCCAAATACGCATCGCATATTGACCACCAAAGACTTGAAGTTCACCAACACCTGCAACACGGCTCAGCGGTTCAGAGATGTTTGAGTTTACATAGTCATTAATGTCCGCCCCAGAAAGACTTCCATCTGGAGAGTAAAATGCAAGTACTTGCATAAAACTTGCGCCAGACTTGGTGACTTTTACACCTTGACGTTGTACATCTTCAGGTAAAAGTGCCGTTGCCGATTGTAGTTTGTTCTGTACTTGAACTTGAGCAATATCAGGATCGATGCCTTGTTCAAAGTTTAAGTTAATAGATGCTTGACCGTTACCCGCACTGTTTGAAGAGATATAACGTAGACCATCCAGACCATTCATTTGTTGTTCAATGATCTGAGTGACTGTGTTTTCAACAGTCTGTGCAGAAGCACCTGGATAAGTTGCAGCAATTGTCACCACTGGTGGTGCAATTGTTGGATATTGAGCAACAGGCATTGTAGTTAGCGAAAGAACCCCCGCCAACATAACCACCAGTGCAATCACCCAAGCAAAAATAGGGCGATGAATGAAAAATTGAGCCATATTCGTCTACCCCTTATGTATTTGAAGTAGCTTTTTGTTCAGTTTTTGCACCAGCTTCTGTCTTTTTAGCATCCGTTGTTGGAGCTTGAGGTGCTGCTGCTTTAGGTTGATACGGTTTCGCAACAACTTTCTGTTCAGCTTTAACTTTTGCTATTCCGTCAACAATAACTTTTTCACCTGTTTTAAGGCCTTCAGTCACAATCCAGTCTTGGCCTTGAATACCAACTGTGGTGATTTGACGAGGCTCTACTACGCCTTTGTCATTCACAATCATTGCCATCGCTTGACCTGTTGGTGTGCGAGTCACTGCAATTTGCGGCACTAACATCGCATTCGGGATTACGCCTTGAACGATTTGTGCATTGGCAAACATACCTGGAAGCAGCAAGTGATTCGGGTTCGGGAACACCGCACGAATCGTCACAGTCCCTGTATCTGGATTGACACTGGCATCAGAGAACGCTAAGCGGCCTTCGATTGGATAGTCACTGCCATCTTCAAGTTTCAGCTTCACACGCGTGTTGTTACTGCTGTCTAAGCTACCTTTACTCAATTGTTGACGTAAACGAAGAAGTTCAGAGCTTGATTGGTTGATATCAACATAGATCGGGTCTAAACGTTGAATCGTCACCAATGGCTCTGTTTGGTTTGCAGTCACCAAAGCACCAGCAGTAACTGTAGAGCGGTTGGTTTGACCTGAAATTGGAGAGCGGATGGTTGAGTAACCTAAGTCCACTTCAGCATTTTTAACTTGAGCACGTGCTGCTGCCACTTGTGCTTCAGCGACATTTACTTGACCCACTAAGTCGTCATAGTCTTGCTTCGCAACAGCGTTGCTTGAAACCAGTTGCTGATAACGATTCAATTTGGTTCTGAGTGTGCTTAAATTCGCTTCTTGTTGTAATAATGCTGCTTTGGCATTATCAAATGTTGCGCGGTTAGTACGAGAGTCAAGTTCATAAAGTGCCTGGCCTTCACGTACATAACTGCCTTCCGCAAACAAACGTTTTAGAATGATTCCACTCGTTTGTGGGCGAACTTCAGAGATTTCAAATGCCGTGGTTCTGCCAGATAACTCTACAGATTGTTCTACATTTTGCGGTTGTGCAACAATGACACCGACTTCAGTAGGTGGCATTTGTTGAGAAGCGCCAGCTTGCTGCGCATCCTTTGGATCTTTGCTACAACCAACAAGTGCAATACTCGTTGCTAATGCGCAAGCGGTAAGGGCTGGGGCCCAAAGCTTTGCCGATATCATTGTTCCACCTCGATTAGATTCTTATCTAAAAATAATGTGTATTTAATTGGGTATATCTGCCACACAAGATGTAAAGCAGTGAAATCCAGATAATACTAATGCTCCAACCTGCGAGAACGTCGGATGGGAAGTGTACTCCAAGATAGACTCTTGAAATTCCCATCATCAGCATCCATAAAATAGCAATGCATACAACATAACGATGTGCAGGAAATGGTCGACTTAAGAAAATGGCAAGACACGCCAAAGTGGCAGCATACATACTGTGCGCACTCGGAAAGGAAGCACCATAGCTCGTCACTAGGTGAAACATTTCTGGTGGGCGTGGTCTTGAAATTAGAAATTTAAGTAGCCAAGCAGAAGCAATACTTCCAACAACGCCTAAACCAATAAAAACAACATCTCTATACTTTTTATACCATGCACGATGGAAACACCATAGAGTGGTTAGAAATAATACAAACGGCATGCCACCGAGTGCCGATAAAAGTATTGCAAGTTTATCTATAGGCTCAGTTCTTAATGTGCTGAAACATTCGACCATCGCCAGATCTAAAGCGGTGAGTGGTTGAATGCTTAGAGCTAATACACTGATTATAAATAAAATAATACCGATAAAAAGCAACAAGTAAGGCATGCTGGAACTCGTGTCATTTCAACCGATTTAAGCGCGGTTATTTACTGGGTTAAAGTGTACTCATCAGTACACTTTAATTCAAGTGTTGATTAATCATGTATAAAATTTTGTTTACAGTGTAACAAGAGCTCAAAATGGGTACAAAATCATTTTGTATGGTGTTTTGTATTGTTCGAACTTTCATCAACTTCAAGAGGTACTTTGGGTGGCCAAAAGAAGTCACTTGGTCGCGTTAGAAAATGGGTTAAAACCAATTTTGCTAACGGTTTCCACTGTTCAAAACGGACCCGACGTGCACGTAAAGCCACAATAATCGTGAGAGTAAAACTAACAAATAAGTTCGTCAGACCAATAGCGAGTACTCCGAGGAAAGATACAATAATCAAGCCAATCTCAGGACTACCATTAATATTCATCAGGCCTTGAATGAAGTTTGCTGAAGCAAAGGCAATATGGCGAATATCTAGGGGTAAACCCAAAATATAACCAATGGTTCCCATACTTCCTAACATAATCCCGAACAGAAAATTACCCGCCAACGCACCTAAGTTACGTTCTATATAACCTGCAAATTTATCGAGCCGTTCTTGTCCCATGATGGTTTTGAGACGAGGGTGTGCTTTTAAACGAGGGCCAACTTTGCGATAAACCGCCATATTGTCAAAATAACCCGCCAAAAGTCCCGATAAAAACAAACAGACACCCGCAATCGCGGCGTGCGGAATGGCCAAAGAGGTAAAAGGGTTTAAGTCATGTAAGACTTTCGCCGCTTTTGCATGATTGAGTAGCGGTTCATGCATGCCAGTTGCCCATGCCCATGTAATAAAGGCGGCAACAGGGATGGCAATTGAGATATTGCCCAAAATAGCAATAAATTGGGTGCGAATAATATTAATAATCAGCGCTGCTAATTCAGCAATTTGCGCTGTTTTTGAACCTTTGCGCTGTTGTACAGTTGCCGCGAGTGCCGCCGCTGTCATTGCTGGTTGCTTTGTTGCCACGGTAAAGTGCAAGACATGAATCAGCATAAACCCCAATGAGTAGTTCATGCTGTAAACAAAGGCTTGCATGAGCGGCGCCATGATCATCCGTGCTGACAAGATTTTCAGGGTGGCCATGGTTGCAATGATGACACCTGCACCCGCTGCGGACTTATACATGGCTAAAAAGCCTTGTTTGTCTGTACTTACATAGTGTTCGCCCGTTTTACTGGCATTTTCAGTCACCTGTAAAGCAATCAATTCACTATTGGTCGTCAGTAAAGAGCGCACACTCCGTTCACTATAAATCGCAGCGGTAATGTCGACCAAGAGCAGACTCACCGCTTCATAGTGTGCTTCGCCTTCTTCTACAATTAAATTGAGCAACAGTTCGACGCGGTCTAAGCATTGCTCAAGTAAGGAAATCAGATAAGTTAAACTGACACTGACCCCAATACGTTTGGTCGCACGACGAATTTTCAATACCACATCACGACACTGCTCAATCATGACCAGTGCTTGAGAGGCGTCGGGTGGGGCAACCACACTCGAGGTTTCAGCTTCTTGATGTGCCTTTTTATACTGTTGAATGAACTCGATAATTTCGCGGTTCTGCACTAAAAAAGGCGATTCATATTCGGTCAGCTCAGGATGCGCATTAATAAACTCCGGATATAAACCAATACCACTAATCCGATAAGACAGCACCGTAATGGCTTTAATCACTTCACTGCGAATTTTGACTTTTTCTTTTTGATTGGCATGCCCGTGATTGAGCAGGTTCAGCAGTTGTAGCCAGTCACTGTCTCGGATGTTATCGAGCCAATATTTATCACTTCGGTTGGGAAAAACGCGACGGACTAAATCTTGCAGTTGAGTTTCGTCATTAATCAGCGGGAGAAAATGTGCCCCTAAACGCTGTGACAATTGGTTCCAAAACCCATCTAAAGACAAGATACCTGTATCGGCATAAAGACTGGTTTGTTTATATTGGGAAATAAGCCGCAGCACAAAGCTTTGTAAGGTCGATGCGGCATCGGGAGTGATAAGTAATGCTTGAATGAGCGCTTGAAATTTTTGATGGATTTCATCGGTTTGATGCGAATCCGTTGGACGAATACGCTCCACCAACTCAATTAAAAGTTGATCATTTAAAACAGCTTGAGGTTGCTCAAGCTGTTGCTGCATTTGAGAGAAAAGATCATTAAATTTTATATGCATAGGCAAGTTAAAAACATTTTAAAGCATCATTTGTTATTGAATTCGATGTAAAGCCAGTTGGGTTAAATTGACCAGTGCTTGACGATATTGGCTGTCAGGTAAAGCCTGTAATGCTTGAAGTGCGGCTTCGGTTTCTTCATGCGCCCGTTGTCGACAGTAATCTAGTGCGCCAGAACTGTTTACGATAGCAATGACTTGATCAAGATCTGCCGTTCCACCTGTCGCAATACTTCGACGAACAATGTCATGTTCTTCACCCGTTGTATTTTTCAATGCTGAGATTAACGGCAAAGTCGGTTTGCCTTCCATTAAATCATCGCCAATATTTTTACCTAATGTTTCAGCGTCTGAGGTGTAATCCAAAATATCATCAATGATTTGAAAGGCATTGCCAAAGTGGCCTGCAAATAAGCGTAGTGGTTCACGGTACTGCGGTGTCCCAGAAAGAATGGCAGCCCCTTCAGTTGCCAGTTCAAATAAACGTGAGGTTTTACCGTGAATAATATCTAAATAAGTTTGTTCTGTGGTTTCAGGTTGGTGCTGTGCTTGAAGTTGTAGCACTTCACCTTCGGCAATTTCACAAGTCCCTGTAGAAAAATCTTTGAGTAAGGTCATATCACCGAGATCGACCAATAAATCAAAGGCACGTGAAATTAGAAAGTCACCCACCAGTACAGCGGTCTGATTGTTCCAAGTCGCGTTGGCCGTTGGGCGACCACGACGTAAGCCAGATTCATCGACCACATCATCATGGACTAAAGTTGCGGTATGCAGCATTTCAATGATTGCAGCAAGTTTACGTTGGCGTTCAAGGTCTTCTGCACCACAGGCTTTGGCGGCCAATAAACACATAATGGGACGCATGCGTTTACCACCTGCTTCAACCACATGTTTACTCACCGCCATGACCAATGCCACTTTAGAGGTAATGCCTTCATTAATAAATGTGTCCATCGTGGCAAAGTCTTGAGCTACAGGGGCGAGAATATCTTGCTTAAAGTCGATGGTCATTTGAAGAGCGGCCTCATCTATATAAAGTGATAAAAATCAGCATTACCAGTATTGTGTAAATAGGGATACCTGTCTAAATGATTCATTTCAATCTTAAATAAGACTCGCTAGTGTGCGAGGCTGTATTTTACGAAAGACAGTTCCTTATTTCCCCAATGTATAAGCGTACTGCATTTGTAGGCTTATTTACATTTTTAAAATCAATTCATCCATACTATAGCGGATTGATTTTAAAAATCTATTTCATTGTAAGCAAAGTCAAGCCAGAGTTGAACTGTAATTTGTTGATTGAGTTTTTCTCGATTATTAAATAATCGTTAATTTAGTCTAATAAGTTCGGCAAATCTCTTGTTGTTTGAGTCAATATCACTTAAAATCCTTGCCCTTGATTAACCCCAGTGGCGTTCGTATTAAGATCGATATCTTCCTTTATCGGCACGACGACACGGGCATGTTTGGAGTACATTATGTACGCAGTAATCCAAAGCGGTGGTAAACAGCACCGTGTTGTAGAGGGTGAAACCCTTAAAGTTGAATTGTTGAAAGCTGAAACTGGCGCAACTATTACGTTTGATGACGTATTAATGCTAGTAAATGGCGACAGCATTCAAATCGGTGCTCCAGTTGTTGCTGGTGCTACTGTAACTGCTGAAGTAGTTAGCCATGGTCGTCACGACAAAATCCGTATTGTAAAAATGCGTCGTCGTAAACACTACCGTAAACAACAAGGTCACCGTCAATGGTTCACTGAGTTGAAAATTACAGCTATTTCAGGCTAATCACGAGGAGTAATGAGACATGGCAACTAAAAAAGCCGGTGGTTCGACTAAGAACGGTCGTGATTCGAACCCTAAAATGCTTGGTGTTAAAATTTACGGTGGTCAATCTGTGACTGCTGGTAACATCATCGTTCGTCAACGTGGTACAGAATTCCACGCAGGTCAAAACGTTGGTATGGGCCGTGACCATACTTTGTTTGCAACCGCTGACGGCGTAGTAAAATTCGAAGTGAAAGGTCAGTTTGGCCGTCGCTACGTAACTGTTGAAGCGTAAGTTTTAATAGTAAAAAAACCCACAGTTTTGTGGGTTTTTTTTCGTCTATTCATATGGTTAGCTTATTTTTCTTGTATTTTTAAATTTTGAAATAAAGCACTAAATACCAGTAAGTGGTGATATACGTCACAAAAAAAAAGGAGCGTAATAATAGTGTAAAAGTAAAAGAAAGGCAGACGGATATGAATAAAATAGATACAAATGTCTTGGGCAATCCAAGCAACCAAGTAGCAGAAGTTCTTGGTCAAAAGTTAAAACAAGAGCAAAGTCATATCAGCGTTGCAGTCAAAAATGTAATTCAGCAGTACACACTTGAACCTAATCAATATGTTCGTATTGAAAAGTTTACTGCAAAAGTATTGTTGCTTAGTGCCTTGATGATGACTGCAAATAGTGTTTGGGCAACCAATAATGATAAAGAAAGATGTGATGGGTGGGGTGCTACTTGGTATTGTCCAGGAACTCCAGGTCCTCAAGGGCCTACTGGTCCTGCTGGGGCAGATGGTGATAGTGCTTATCAGGTAGCTGTGAACAATGGTTTTATAGGTACTGAGGAGGCATGGTTAGAGAGTTTGAAAGGTGCAACTGGAGCGCAAGGTGAACAAGGCCTCCAAGGTGTAAAAGGTGATACTGGAGCACAAGGTGAACAGGGCCTTCAAGGTTTACAGGGCGAGCAAGGTATCCAAGGTGTAAAAGGTGATACTGGAGCACAAGGTGAACAGGGCCTTCAAGGTTTACAGGGTGAGCAAGGTATCCAAGGTGTAAAAGGTGATACTGGAGCGCAAGGTGAGCAAGGCCTCCAAGGTTTACAGGGTGTGAAAGGTGACACTGGAGCAACGGGTGCTACAGGCGCACAAGGTGATAAGGGAGACAAAGGCGATAAAGGAGACAGGGGTTATACTGGTGCAACAGGTGCAACAGGTGCAACAGGTGCTACTGGAGCAACGGGAGCCAAAGGTGATAAGGGAGACAAGGGCGATAAAGGTGATACTGGAGCAATGGGTGCCACAGGAGCCAAAGGCGATAAAGGAGACAGGGGTTATACCGGTGCAACAGGTGCCACAGGGGCAACTGGAGCACAAGGCGAACAAGGTATCCAAGGTGAAACGGGAGCAACAGGATATAATGCTTATCAAGTTGCGCAAGTTAATGGTTTTGACGGTACTATCACCGAATGGCTCGCTAGCTTAAAAGGCGATATGGGTAACATAGGGATGACAGGTGCAACAGGTTTTAGTGCTTATGATGTTGCAGTTGGTAATGGCTTTGAGGGCAGCATTACTCAATGGTTAGCCAGTCTTAAAGGTGCAAATGGTACCAATGGGATCTCTAAAGAAGTGATGGATGCTGCTGATACCTACATCTTGAATGAAGCAAAAACCTATGTGAACCAAGTTGGGCAACAAACCCTCAATCAAGCAAATGCTTATACGGATAGTCGTGTAAATGCCTTGAACCGAGATATGCGAAAACTCGAAGATCGAACCTATGCAGCAGTTGCATCAAGTATTGCGATAGCATCTTTACCGCAACCGACAGATGCTGGCTACAATATGTTGAGTGCCGGCGTGGGTACATGGGAAGGTGAGCAAGGTTATGCTTTTGCTCTCAGCGGTGTGACTGAAAGTAACAAATATGTATACAAAGTAGCTGTAACAACCAATAGCGAAGGTAATTTCGGTGCAGGTGCAGCAATTGGTTGGCAATGGAAATGACAGTGATAATTCTTAACCTCAGTTAGAAAAGCCTCTGCACATTCAGAGGCTTTTTTATATGTAAAGAGCACATCTTATCTTCATCATGATGGATATTTCACAACATTAAGCACTAATAAATATACAAATCTTCTTATATTCTCAATTATTAGCCATAAAATTTGATTTAAGATAGCTCATCTAACAAATTGCGACTGCGCAAATTATAAAAGGTGAGATTATGAAAATGCTTCGTAAGACTTTATATGCAATGACAGTGGGTGTAGTAACACTTGGCCCTGTCATGAGCAGTACAGTATTTGCAGCTCCGGTTGCAGCATCGGAGCAACAAGCGACGACGAGTTTAGTGAAACAGTTGAGTGGTATTCAAAGTATCAGTTCTAACTTTGAGCAAACCACCAAAGTCACAAATTCATCTAAAGCACCGAAGAAACAAGGTTTATCTGCCCAGCACATGAATCAGACCTTTAAAGGGGTGATGAAAGTTGAGCGTCCAGGGAAATTCTATTGGGAAACCACAAGCCCTGCAAAACAAACCATTGTGACTTCGGGCAAAACGGTTTGGATTTATGATCCAGACTTACAGCAAGCAGTTCGTCAGACTTTAGATGAACAGGTGGCGAATACCCCTGCACTATTATTGTCAGGGAATACGGAACAGATTCGTAAGTCATATCGTATTACGCAACCAAATCAGAGCAAAACCTACTATACCTTGTACCCAAAAAGCGATGATGGTGCATTTCAAAGCTTAACGATCAGTTTTGGTGCGAAAAATGCGCCGACGCTAATGATCTTAGAAGATTCTTTGGGACAAACAACCTATGTGCGTTTTAATAACACCAAGGTAAATACCAATATTCCAGCTTCAACCTTTAATTTTACTCCACCTAAAGGCACAGACATTATTGACCAATAAAATGAGTCTGTTGTTCAAAACCACCTTCGGGTGGTTTTTTATTGGATCAAGTTCAGTTACATAACGTGGTGGGAAGTTATGGCTGTGCTTTGTATAGTCTGTGCTATTGAATACTTAACTGCGGGTAAATCATGATATTACTTCATAACAATAAAATTGGATCTGTCTTCGCAATGATGTTGTGTACGGGGTTGCTGAGTGCATGTCAGCCACAAAATGACAGTAACGCTGCAAAAAGTGAAGAGACAACTAAACCAGCTCAAGTCACACAGACTTTGCCACTGATTGAGGCAAAAGTTCGACCATTACAATTGGCGCATTCTATTGCTTGTGATGAGGAAGGATGTACCCAATACCAGCTGTACAGCTTGGACACCAATGTCCCATGGATCAATCAATATTTTGATGAACGGATGAAAAAAGCCAATCCTGTGGCATTTGAAAGTTTGAAGCAGTCAAAGCCACAGATTGATGAAAACATGCTCAGTGAAACTTTGTCTGATGTCCGTTATGTGGCGCAGCGTGGAAAATATGCTGATTTTGTCTTGATGTATTATCACTACCCAGCGCGTGCCGCACATGGCATGTATCACAACGAGTACATCACCTTAGATTTGGCAACGAAAAAACGGGTTGCGCTGAGTGATATCGTGGTAGACAAGACGGAGTCTCAATTATTAGATGCATTGTATAGTGCCAATAGCATGTGGTTGTCCGATCATAATATTTCACGTGAGCAATTGAAGCTGACTGACAATTATTATATGAGTGCCAAAGGTGTGGTGTTCGTCTATCCGTTATACGAATTAGCCTCTTATGCAGAAGGGATGTCTGAATTGGTTTTACCGTATCAACAAGCCAGCGGCTTAATTAAGGCGGAATATTTGCCAAGTTTTGTCGAATATGCAGCTGAACGAGAAAAATCGAGCAAAGAAAAGCCATGAAAATTGCTGTAATAAGCCACAGCTAGTGATCGCGTGACTGTATTTTTCGGCCTGAAGCGCTTACACTATAGCCAGTTTTTTTCTTTGCAAAAGATTGGCTATGATCGACCCGAAATTACTCAGAAATAATATTGAGGCTGTAAATTTAGCCTTAGCAAAACGTGGTGTACAACTGAATGTTGAAGAATGGGCATCACTAGAAGCTCGCCGTAAAGAGATTCAATCCAAAACTGAATCTCTTCAGGCTGAACGTAATTCGGGTGCAAAACAAGTTGGCCAAATTAAAAAAGCTGGTGGTGATGCATCTGAAATTATGACGCGCATGTCAGCGATTGGTGATGAAATCAAAGCGGCAGAAGTCGCTTTGTCTGAATTACAAGCTGAACTTGAAGCGAAATCACTCAGCATTCCAAACTTGCCAGATGAGTCTGTTCCTGAAGGAAAAGACGAAAGTGATAACGTGGAAATCCTCACATGGGGTACGCCGCGTACGTTTGACTTCGAAATTAAAGACCATACTGACCTTGGTGAGTGGATGGGTGGTCTTGAGTTTGAAACAGCGACCAAATTGACAGGTTCTCGTTTCAGCGTGCTCAAAGGACCACTTGCTCGTTTACAACGTGCGATTACACAGTTCATGTTGAATACACATACTTTGGAAAATGGTTATACCGAAGCTTATGTGCCATATTTAGTCAATGCTGACTCACTCCGTGGTACAGGCCAATTGCCTAAATTTGAAGAAGATTTATTCAAATTACAAGGTGAAAAAGAGTATTACCTCATTCCAACTGCGGAAGTGCCTGTAACCAACTTCGTGCGTGATGAAATCATTGATGCAGACCGTTTACCACTGAAATATGCAGCGCATACGCCATGTTTCCGTAGTGAAGCAGGTTCATACGGTCGTGATACGCGTGGCTTGATTCGTCAACACCAATTCGACAAAGTTGAAATGGTGCAAATTGTTAAACCTGAAGACTCAATGCAAGCACTTGAAGAGCTTACAGGTCATGCTGAAGGGATCTTGAAAGCACTTGGTTTACCGTACCGTAAGATCATTCTTTGTGGTGGTGATATGGGCTTCGGTGCAACTAAAACTTATGATCTTGAAGTTTGGGTACCAAGTCAAAACACGTACCGCGAAATTTCTTCATGTTCAAACATGGGTGACTTCCAAGCGCGTCGTATGAAAGCACGCTACCGTGCAGACCAAAAGAAAACTGAATTTGTGCATACGCTGAATGGTTCTGGTTTGGCTGTGGGCCGTACTTTACTTGCGGTCATGGAAAACTACCAACGAGCTGATGGTTCGATTGAAATTCCGACCGTGCTTCGTCCTTATATGGGCGGCGCTGAGTACATTGACTAATAAAGTCGATGTACTGCACAGTTTTGTGCACAATAATTGCTTTAAGACAGTCAGATAAAACTCATTGAGGTCGTGCGTGGATATTTTTCCAATCTCTTTAAAGTTGCAGCAGCAACCTTGTCTGATTGTCGGTGGTGGGCATATTGCTTACCGTAAGGCAGTGTTGTTACATAAAGCAGGAGCGGTGATTCATGTCATTGCTCCTGATATTGATGCAAATTTATTGCAACTCGTTGAAGAAAGCCAAGGGCAATATATCCAAGCGCTATATCCTGCGCAGATTCAACTCAATGACTATCGTTTAGTGATTGCTGCAACAGATGATTATGCGGTGAATACTCAAGTCTTTGAGGACTGTGAAGCGCTGAAAATACTGGTCAACAGTGTTGATGATCCACCGCATTGCCGTTTCATGGTTCCTGCTATTGTTGATCGTTCGCCTTTGGTGATTTCAGTGGCCAGCAATGGTACATCCCCCGTCTTATCTCGCCAAATTCGAACCCAGCTTGAAACCAGTATTCCACATGGGATGGGTAAGCTGGCTGAGTTTTCAGGAAAATGGCGTGCAGCGGTGAAAGCGAAGATTTCTAATCCTGACGAGCGCCGTGTTTTTTGGGAAGACTTATATGCAAGCTCTCTGAAAGAACAGGTTTTTCATGACAATCTTGTAGAAGCAGATCGTTTAATCGAGCAAGCGCTGTTGGAGTGGAAAACGCCGAAAGGTGAGGTATATTTGGTTGGTGCAGGTCCAGGTGATCCTGAGTTGCTGACCCTCAAAGCATTGCGTTTGATGCAACAAGCCGATGTGGTGATTTATGATCGTTTGGTTTCCCCTGCGATTATGGAACTCTGCCGTCGCGATGCAACAAAAATTTATGTGGGTAAAGCCCGTTCTAACCATGCTGTACCGCAAGAAGGCATCAATGCCTTACTGGTGGAATATGCCTCAAAAGGTCAACGTGTTTGCCGTTTAAAAGGCGGCGATCCTTTCATCTTTGGTCGCGGTGGTGAAGAAATTCAAGAGCTTTTTGCCGCGGGCGTGCCATTTCAAGTGGTGCCAGGGATTACTGCTGCGTCGGGTTGTTCGGCTTATGCAGGCATTCCACTGACACATCGCGATTATGCACAAAGCGTGCGTTTCCTTACGGGGCATTTAAAAGAAGGTTCGCCTGAGTTACCGTGGGATGAGTTGGTTTATCAAAATCAAACGCTTGTGCTGTACATGGGCTTGGTTGGTTTAGAAAAAATTTGTGAAAAGTTAATTGAGCATGGGCAGCGCCCAGACATGCCCGTTGCTTTGATCTCGAAAGGTACCACGCCAGAACAAAAAGTGGTGGTCGGGACCTTAGCGAATATTGCATCAAAAGTTGAAGAAAATCATATTCAAGCGCCTACTTTGACCATTATTGGTGATGTAGTGAGTTTGCGTGAACAATTACAATGGCAAGATTAACTTTTGCCAGATTGAAAAAGTAGAGAAAAGCTGTGATCCATGTTGTTTTATACGAGCCCGAAATTCCTGCAAACACAGGCAATATCATTCGTTTATGTGCCAATACTGGAGCGCAGCTGCATTTGGTTAAGCCTCTCGGCTTTGAACTGGATGATAAAAAACTTAAACGTGCAGGTTTGGACTACCACGAGTGGGCGCGCATGCAAATTTGGGAAACATTCGATGAGTGTTTAGCAAATTTAGCCCTAAAAGGTGTCGATATAAACGCGGTTTATCCTCTAACCACCAAAGGAACGGAAACCCCGCATACTTCGGATTTGAATCGCCCCGTGGCGTTACTTATGGGACCTGAGACGCGTGGTCTGCCTGAACAGGTTCGTATGTTGTTTCCAAAAGAGCATTGGATTCGTTTGCCCATGGCTGAAAACTCGCGCAGTTTGAACTTATCCAATGCGACAGCTGTGATTGTGTATGAAGCATGGCGTCAGCAGGGTTTTAAGCCTTTAGCCTAATCAAATTGCTGTAACAGAGCCCGCTTAAGCGGGTTCTGTTTTTTCTAGCTTTTGATCGAATCCAGCTCTGGATTTTAAAACTTTAAGCATATTGGCTTCGACCCAATCTTTCATTTGATAGGTATTTTGAGCAAAGTCTTTGCCAATCTCGGTTAACGCATATTCCACGCGAATCACATTGTCTTCATGAATGGTTCGCGTCAAAAAACCATCGCGCTCTAAGATCTTTAATTTTTGTGACAGCACTTTAGGGGAAATACCTAAAACATTTTTCTTGAGCTCATTAAAATGTTGCGACTCTTGATCCAGCGTATACACAATCAATAAAATCCACTTGTCTGCAAATTTTTCAAAAAAAAGACGAGCAGGACAATCTGGATGAAAAATGTTAAATTTCATTGGCTTATTCATTTCTAACCATGCTCCTTTTACGTTCTATCTTCATTTGAAACAATCAATCAGACCAGTTACCAGGTGGTAACTAATTGATACTAGGTTTCATAAGTGTATCATGAATACAGACTTAATGCAGCGCTGTCATCAGACTACGCTTTCGCAAGATATTGGCAATTGGATGGATCACATGATGAAAGTTTCAGAGGCTGTTGTTTTTATTACGGGTGCAAATCGTGGTTTAGGACTTGCCATCGCTCGAGAGGCACGTCGTCAGGGTGCTAGAAAGATCTATGTGGGTATGCGCCAGATCGGTAACTTTCAGGAAGAAGGGCTTACCCCGATTCAACTCGATGTAAATGATGAAGCATCTATTAAGCAGGCAGCAGAACAGTGCGCAGATACCACGATTCTTGTGAATAATGCGGGCATTGCGCTTTTGAATGAGCATCCTGTCGATGCCAGTATTATCACGACTACGCAAAAGATTTTGGAAACCAATTTGTTGGGCTTGATGCGAGTGACGCAAATTTTTGCTCCGACCTTGCAAAAGAATCAACAGGCTTATGTGGTCAACATTCTCTCGGATGTGTCCTGGGAGCCAAGCACTGTTTTGACCAGTTATGCTATTTCCAAGGCGGCAGCATGGTCCTATACCAACTCAAGTCGTCTGTGGTTGTCTCAGTTTAATATTCAGGTCATGGGGGTGCATGTGGGTTTTATTGACACAGATCTGACTCGTTCATTACCCATTACTAAGATTGCGCCAGAAACAGTGGCTCAAGAAATCTTCCAAGGCATCGAGCAAAATGCTTATGAAGTTTTGGTTGGTGAAAAGACCCAGCAGTTGAAGCAGGGCCTAAGTGCTGAAGTTGCAAGTTATGTGAAACTTAAATCCGATCAGACAAGTGTTTAAGATATTTCATACTGTTTATTTTTAATGGTTTACGTGGCGCAGCATCATGATTGACGCAGCGATGCCAATCAACTAATTCAAAAGAGGAAACTAAAATGTCGAATATTTCAGTGGCTTTTTATTCAGGCTATGGACATACCAAAGTGATTGCACAAACTTTTGCGCAAGAAATTGGTGCAAATTTGGTGGAGATTGACTCAAATGGAGACATTTCAGAGCAAGATTGGCTGACGTTGGATCAATCTGATGCAATTGTATTTGGTGCACCGACTTATATGGGCACTGCACCGTGGCAGTTTAAAAAGTTTGCCGATGCATCTTCAAAAAAATGGTTTACCCGCGCATGGCAAGATAAAATTTTCGGTGGCTTTACCAATAGCGCAAGCTTAAATGGTGATAAGCAAGTGACCTTAATCCAACTGCAAACACTTGCATCGCAGCATGGCGGTATTTGGGTAAGCTTGGGCTTATTGCCTGCCAACAGTAAAGCGGCAACTCGTCAAGATGTAAATAATTTGGGTGGTTCTGTCGGTTTGTTGGTGCAATCACCATCGGATGCAAGTACGGATGAAATCCCAACAGGGGATCTCGAAACCACAAAAGCCTATGCACAACGTATTGCTAAAATGACTAAACAATTTAAGGGCTAGTTTTTTAGCTCTAGTTTAAAAAAGAAAAAGACGCACTTAGCGTCTTTTTCTTTTGAATGAAAGATTAAAGCGGATCGTCAAATTCATTATGTTGTGGTGCAGGTTGCTTAAAGCCTTTGGTTTTATAACCTAAGTATAAAATACCAAACATTGCCCACCATAAACCGAATTTCAACGCGGTTTCTTCAATTTCTAGCCACATGGCAAAGATACTGAGGAATCCACACATTGGAATTATCACAAAGCTAAAGATGTCTTTAATATTCTTTGTGCGGCCATCACGCAGTGCATATCTTGAAATCACCGATAAGTTTACAAAGGTAAATGCAGTTAATGCACCGAAGCTGATCATCGAAATGACGATGTCTAAGTCCATGAAGCCAGCTGTTAATGCTACAGCACCTACAATTAGGATGTTATAAGATGGTGTGAAGCTTTTCGGACTAATATGACCAAAAATCTTCTTGTTAATCACGCCATCGCGGCCCATCACATACATTAAGCGTGAAACGCCTGCATGTGCCGAAATACCTGATGCCATAACAGTCACAATTGCGAAGTACAACACCACCGTTTTAAACGCAACGCCACCGACGGCTTGTAAAATGTCAGGCTGTGTTGCAGCAACATCTTCAAAGTAAGTCTTTGGATCGTTCGGGAAGTAAATCTGCATGAAGTAGGTGCTGATAATAAAGATCACACCGGCCAAGAGTGCCGTTAAGAAAATCGCTTTAGGTAGAGTTTTCTCGGTATCTTTTGTTTCTTCTGCCAGCGAGCTGAGCGAGTCAAAACCTGTGAATGAGAAGCACAGCAAAGTCGCACCTGTAATCAGGGCACCCAGTGAAGTAAGCTCATTCCAGAATGGCTCTAAACTCCATAACTGATATTTCGCATTGACCAAAGTACCATCTGCGTTGACGCCACCAGCAAGTAAGCTGTAAACCATCCACGTGAAGTAAGCAATCACACCTAACTGTACAAAAACGATCAAACCATTAAAGTTTGCAACGAAGCGTGCACCACGTAAGTTGACCGCGGTCATAAATGCAGTTAAACCAACCACCCAGACCCAATGGTTTACATCAGGGAATAAGGCTTCAAGGTAAATCACGGCAAGAATGATGTTGACCATTGGAGACAATAAATAGTCTAACCATGATGACCAACCGACCATAAATCCGACATTCGGATGGATGGATTTTTGCGCATAGGTATAGGCTGAACCCGAGGAAGGGTAGCGACGAATCATGTGACCATAACTGATCGACGTGAATAAAATTGCAATTAAAGCAATGATATATGACGTTGGCACATGATAATGACTTTCTTCTGATACTAAACCGAAAGTATCAAATAATGTCATTGGTTGAATATAAGCTAAACCAATAATAATGATGTGCCAGAGACCTAGCGTTTTTTGCAGTTTAGCTGCCGATTGAGTCCCAGAAATATTAGTCAACGGCGTTATCCTCTTAATCGTTGATCAAGGATCAGTCATGTTTAATAAGGATCGTTTGAGACGAACGATCCCCCCTGTGTTTAATTTCAAAAGTGCGCCAATCTACATTAATTTGGCCGCTTTTGTCAGTAACTTTTTCAGATTTTTTAGCAGTTTTTATGCCAATAGGTATAAGGAAAGCATTATTCCTTGTGGCAAATAAAAGCCCGATGTTTAAAAAAGCATCAGGCTAAGATTGTCGCTATATTGGCTGATTTTTTATGAATTACCAAGCTTTTTCTAAAATTGCTTTTAAATCTTTTAAGCTGGCTTCTTTCGGGTTGTAAATGATTGAACCATCGTTGAGGGCCTTTTCTGCCACCTCATCGAGTTGTTCTAAGGTCACTTTTCCTGTTTCACTCAAGGTACGGGGTAACTTGGTTAGGGTAAATAAGCGATCACGCATGGTGAGTAATGTGCTGATGGCTTTGTCTGCACGTAAGTGGGCAGGGGTCTGCGCATAAATATCTGGTCCTGCAAGCGGTAACAATAGGTCTGCAATTTTGTCACCATTCACTTCCTTGTTAAATTCAAGCACATAAGGGAGGAACAGGTTCATGCATAGTCCATGCGGCAAGTGTGCCACTGCACCTAAGGCATGTCCAAGTGAGTGAACAAGTCCTACCATCGAGTTTGAAAATGCAATGCCAGCCATGGTCGAAGCTTGAGCCAATTCTAAGCGGCCGTTGGCATCGCTTGGATTATCCAGCACATTAAACAAATGATTGCTGACTTTTTTAATTGCTGCCGTAGCATAGGCATCTGAAATCGGATTGTGTGCCATGCATGTATAGGCTTCGACGGCATGGGTCATGGCATCCATTGCGGTCATCGCAGTTAAGTGCGGTGGCAGGGTTTGGGTCATGCGTGGATCGAGAATCGCAGCATGCGGCATTAAATAGTACGATGCGAAAGGTAGTTTGACATTTTTCTCTGGATCAGACACCACTGCAACCATGGTAACTTCAGACCCTGTACCTGATGTGGTTGGGATCACAAAAAAGGGTTTGAGTGGTTTAGGTAGGTTGTGTGCCCCAGAGTATTTGAGTAAGTCATCACCACCTTCAGATACCAAAATATTGGTGGCTTTCGAGGTGTCAATCACCGATCCGCCACCGACAGCAATAATTGCATCACACTGATGTTCACGATATAAATTGGCGGCTTTACGTACCGTCTCTAAGCTTGAGTCCGGTGGAACATCATCAAAAATTGCGCCAATCACTGCATCGGTTGACTCAAATGCTGCATCAATGGGTGCGAGTAAATTATTGGCACGTACACCTTTGTCGGTAATGATTAAAGGTCGGGTTGCCCCTAATGTTGCCAGTTCAAATGGAATGTGTTCTAAAGCAGCATGACCAGCGATCACTTTTACAGGACAGAAAAATTCGTAATAAGGCTTCGCCATGTTATGCACTCCGTTTTAAATATGATTGGGCTACTTTGAGATAAATATTTGCAGCACCAGTGAGTTTTTCTTTTAAGCCCAATTCAGTTGGGTATTCTTTGACGGCAAGTTCAGCGACCATTTTCGGTAAAATCAACGATTCCATTTTATTTAGACAGCGGACGAGGCGAATTGCATAGGAAATATCGCCATCTGCGATCATACGATCATGTGCAAATGCTTGTGCTGTACTTTCTTGAAATGAAAACACCAAAAAGGCATGGCTCAGATGTTTAAAAGTGATGGTTAAATCTGCCTTTAAACTTCCTGGAGTAAGTAGTTCGAGTTGATGGTTTTCGGTCACTTTGGCTAAAAAAGCCGGGCCGTTTGGAAAGACATTCATCGATAAGGTGAAATTGGCTGGAAATTTGGCAACTTCTTGCTGAATTTCACTATCGACTTGGCTGGCCATGACCAATCCTCGGCCAATCACATCCATCATAAGTTTGACATAGGTCAATTGTAGAGCGGGTTTCACTGAATTTACGTTAATCACTCGCTGTTGTCCTTTCTAAAAATAATTATTAGTTTAGAGTAAATACTCTAATTTATTTTTCCATGAAAAGCAAAGCCTTTATATATGCTGTACTTGAACTTCTTTAAAGTAACCGCTGTGCTGTAAAGTTTCAATAATGTCAGCACATAAGTTTTCAAAACGCGGGTAGTCTGATTTGAGGTCTGAGATACGCACCATTTCTAAGCCCGCATAGCCGCATGGATTAATGGTGTGAAACCCAAATAAGTCACAGTCAATATTTAAGGATAAACCGTGATAACTGCGGCCTTTACGAATTTTAAAACCCAATGAGCCAATCTTGCGTCCATCGACATACACTCCGGGTGCATCAGGTTTGGCATAGGCTTCAATCTCATATTTTTTGAGTAACTCAATCATTAGGTTTTCAGCATAAGACACCAAGGTACGGACGTTCCAACCAAGTCGGTTGAGGTCAAACATAAAATAGGCAACCAACTGACCAGGACCATGCCAAGTGACTTGCCCTCCGCGATCCGTTTGTACCACAGGAATGTTACTGCTCATGAGGATGTGTTCAGGTTTTCCAGCTTGACCTTGAGTGAGCACGTCATGATGTTGCAAAATCCAAAGTTCATCTGGTGTGTCTACATCCCGTTGTTCAGTCAGTGCTTTCATTTCTACAAAGCGGTCAGCATATAAAGTTAAATTATCAAACTGGCGAATAATGAGTTGTGGTTTGAGAACGGCATCTGACACGGCACTTGCGTCCTTATAAAACAAAAAGTATGTCTGAAATTATAAAGAAAAGATCTAGAGCGTAGGGGGATTTCTTCAGTGAATAAGCTGAATTCAATAGATCAAAAATTTAGGCACAAAAAAACACGCTCGTAAGCGTGTCTCATTGATACATCATTTGAATTACAGCGCCGTTTTAATTAACGGACAAGCTGCAAGGTCTGCATACAGTTGATGAACTTGTTCTAATTCTTCAAAACGCAATTGGGCAGTTAAAGAATGATATTTACCTGTGCGTGATGGTTGGACTTGAATCGATTCACCATCAAACTCAGGGAAATGTTTGACTAAAATTTCAACCACTGCAACATGTAACTCAGTGCTGGCAAAGCCAATGAGTTTGATTGGGTAGTCCATAGGGAATACCCAAAGATGTTCTTGTAATTCACGTGATGGTGTACGGTCTAACATAGTCATGAGCGTCAGTCCCCCTTATTCCAAACGCCTGCGAAACTGCAGGCGTTAGGTGTTGCTCTTAAATACTTAATGGAGACTCGCGATTAAATTTCAAGTCTCCGGTGTATCGGTATCAATTAGTCGTTTTCTAGGAATGAACGTAAGTGTTCAGAACGAGAAGGGTGACGTAATTTACGCAGTGCTTTCGCTTCAATCTGACGAATACGTTCACGTGTCACGTCAAACTGTTTACCCACTTCTTCCAAAGTATGATCCGTTGGCATGTCGATACCAAAACGCATTTTCAATACTTTCGCTTCACGTTCAGTCAAGTTTTCAAGCACTTCACGCGTTGCTTCTTTTAAGCCTTCAGACGTTGCAGCATCGACAGGTGAAGTGATGTTGCTGTCTTCAATGAAGTCACCCAAATGCGAATCTTCATCATCGCCAATCGGTGTTTCCATCGAAATTGGTTCTTTGGCGATTTTCAGCACTTTACGCACTTTAACTTCATCCATTTCCAAACGTTCACCGAGTTCTTCAGGTGTTGGTTCACGGCCCATTTCTTGCAGAAGCTGGCGTGATACACGGTTGATCTTATTAATGGTTTCGATCATGTGTACTGGAATACGAATGGTACGTGCTTGGTCGGCAATCGAACGAGTAATGGCCTGACGAATCCACCACGTTGCATAAGTCGAGAACTTATAACCACGACGGTATTCAAACTTGTCTACCGCTTTCATCAAACCAATGTTGCCTTCTTGGATCAAGTCCAAGAATTGTAAGCCACGGTTGGTATATTTTTTCGCAATCGAAATTACCAAACGTAAGTTCGCTTCAACCATTTCTTTTTTCGCGCGGCGTGCTTTCGCCTCACCTACAGCCATACGTTTTGAAATCTCTTTGATGCCTTTAACATCAAGGCCCAAATCTTTTTCAATGTCTGCAATTTTTTGTTGGAACGCTAAAACGTCAGGGCGTACTTTTTCAAGATAACCTTTTTGGTCTGGCGACGCTTTCGCAATTTGTTCATCTAACCAAGCAAAGTTTGACTCTTGACCTGGGAAAGAGGTACGGAATTGAGTCCGATCCATACGACCACGACGTACTGCATAGCGCATTACTTCACGTTCAGAGGTACGGATTTGTTCATGTGTACCACGAATCATTTCTGAAATGATGTCAAATAAACGTGGTGTAAATTTGAACATCATAAACACAGTTGCAAGTGACTCTAAAGCATCTTCTGCTTCTTTGCTTGAACGACCGTGTTTCTCGATGATGGTTCGGGTGTTTTTCCAAGCCGCAGTCAGTTCGTCAAAACGCGCTTTGGCAATTTCAGGATCTGGGCCAGATTCACCTTCAGAATCATCATCACTTTCAGACTCTTCTTCTTCCTCGTCATCATCCAATTTTACATCTTTGGTTGATTTGGTTGAAGAATCATCTTCTTCATCAATTTCAGACTCTTCTTCGAGGACTTCTGGAATCGCTTCATCAGTTTCAGGGTCTAAATAACCTGAAAGGATGTCCGCAAGGCGACGTTCGCCCGCTTCATAATCTTTGTATTCTTGTAATACCACTTCAACCGCATTTGGCCAGTAAGCAATCGAGTGAAGAACGTCACGAATCCCTTCTTCAATACGTTTTGCAATACTAATTTCACCTTCGCGCGTCAACAGTTCAACAGTACCCATTTCACGCATATACATGCGGACAGGGTCAGTGGTACGACCAGGCTCATTTTCTACAGAGGCAAGAACAGCAGCGGCTTCTTCTTCAGCAACTTCATCGGCAGCTTCATTACCACCTTCAAACATTGCATCATCAGATTCAGGCGCACGTTCGTGCACAGGAATACCCACGTCTTGAAGCATTTGAATAATGTCTTCAATCTGTTCGCTTTCAGTGATCGAGTCTGGGAGATGATCGTTAACCTCAGCGTAAGTTAGGTAACCTTGCTCTTTGCCTCGGCTAATCAGAGCCGCTACTTGTGAAGTAGGGGAAGTCATATCGCTCATCTTTGCTTACTCTTCGTTGAATCTGTGGCAGTGGAAAATTGTGCATCTGGGCACAATTCGCTTCATAAACTTATTTGTAAATAACTGCGTATTCCATCAGGGGTAGTCAGCAAAAAGCTGCCTGATAAAATATTAAAAATATAAATTCAGTGATTTAGATGGGGGTGAATTTGTTGTTTTCAAGTTCATCCCTAGCGTGCTCAAGTTCAAAACCCAAATTTGAAATCTGAAAGATTTGGATTTTATGTGACCATTTAAAGTCGTAAACTATAAAGACGCAGGGTGGATTATATCATGCCATAAAAATTGGTTAGAAATAAAGACTAAAAATCAAATTAATTGCTCTAAATGCAAATAAAACTTGACAAGGTTCTGGAACCCATATAAATAGCGGCTAAGACCCTTCACATTTTTTCACTATGAGGTAGTTTTAGTGTCTTCTACAGATTTTGAACTAGATGATAACTACGCTGATGATGATGTTAATTTTGATGAGTCATCAAGTAAAATTAGTGCGAAAGAATCATTAGAAAAACGTCGCCTGATTGATGACCTTCTTGCACAGCGCCGTTTGGAACGTGAGCTTAAAGATTTTGATTACGACATCGACGATGACGACGATTTTGACGACGAAGAAGACTAAAATCAGATGTAGCATCGTGTCTGAAAATGCTATGCTAATGCCCTAATCAGTTTCTGAATTTGGATTTGAAATGAGTGCTTTAGATTTAGACTTATTGAGCGAATATCTAGATGGTGACCAAAATGAGTATGGTCTAGATTTTGCAGCGACTCATGGTTTTTTGTGTGCAATTGCAGTTGGCCCTACTTTTGCAAAATGGTTGGATGAACTTTTTGATAATAATCAAAAGAAAGTGCCTGCCGAGATCATCGTGCAAGTGAAAGCTTGGCTTGAGTCTATTCGTCAAAACCTTGCCAATGAAGAAGGGATTGAATTTCCTTTTGAAATTGAAGAGGCCGATGTTGAGTCAAGTCTAGGGGATTGGAGCGTTGGTTTTGTCGATGCAATGTTCCTCAATGAAGATGCATGGTTCACGCCTGAGTTTGAAGAGCAACTGGTCGATCTTACTTTACCAATTATGGTATTTAGTGGGATTGATGAAGAAGATCCGCAAATGGAAACTTTCCGTCGTAACGGTCAGTTAATGGATGAGCTTGCAGAAGAAATTCCAGAGAACTTAAACGAACTTTATCTCATGTATCATACGCCAGCATAATTGTTCTTGCGTTGTGACATCAGCGACGCAGGCATTAGCAAGCAAATAAAAAAACGTCCCTAGAGGACGTTTTTTTATGCCCAAATTTTAGTGTTTAAACGCAGGTACCACTCATGCTTAATTTGTGAGAAATAAGCAAAGTCCTAAAGTTGCGAGTACGGTACCGATGACACGGTTAATACTCACTTGTTTGCGTAAAATTTTATTTCGGATCACTGGGGTAGAGCAGAATAGTGAAATGAGCAAAAACCACAGTAGATGACTGACCGAGATAAACATGCCATAACCGATTAAATGTGTTAGACCATGATTGCCTCGCAGTAACTGTGCAAAGATGCTCATCACAAATAGCGTAGTTTTGGGATTTAAGCTGTTGCCTAGAAAACCTTGTATAAATGCTTGCCGTGGGCGCAGCAAGGTATGAGTGGCATGGTCACTAATTTGCTGTTGGGTAAATGTTTTGTACCCGATATACATCAGATACAGTGCGCCAATATATTGAATGATATGCAATAGGTTTGGAATGTAGTGCTTTAAGAAGCTGAGCCCTAGTACACTATAGCTAATGTGGATCCATACAGCACAAGCAATACCATATGCGGTATAGATCCCTTGTTTACGCCCATATAGATAACTATTTCGGCTGACCAAAGCGAAGTCAGCACCAGGACTGATGACTGCAAGTAGGGTGATGATTGCAATCGCTATAATTTCATTCACTCATTGATCCTTGTTTGGATTGAATTAAAGGATTTATATATTTTTCATATATTTGCTATAGTGAAAATCGATTTTAATTATTGCTTATTGATGAGTTTTTGGAATGATTGAGCGCTTATCACTGAATTCTCTTAAGTTTTTTTATTATGTCGCTCGTTATGACAGTGTCACCATCGCTGCTGAAAAACTCTTTGTCACTCAAGGGGCGGTCAGTAAGCAGTTAAAAAACTTGGAAGAGGCACTGGGGCATCGTTTATTTATTCGTGACGGCAAAAAGTTACAGCTGACGGAAGATGGCCTCGCACTGTTTGATTGTTGTGAGCAGGTCTTTCCTCAGATTGACCAATGCATTGTGCAGATGACAAGAGAAAAGAAGAATGAGAAGAAGAGCTTAATCTTATCCTGTGAGCCGACCATCGCCATGAAATGGCTGATTCCGCGCTTGGTTCAATTTAAGCTACGTTACCCTGAGATTGATATCAGTTTGTTAACAGCTGGTGGAGAAGCGGATTTTAAAGTGCAAAACATTGACTTGGCTCTCAGACGTAATGATTTTGACTGGGCAAGGCCATTTATAGTGAAAAAATGGCGGATGAGCATATGGTTTGTGTATCGCGTCATAAGCATTTAGCCCCGATGTCTCAGCTGTTTATTTCAAGCTCAAGACCTAAAATTTGGACACAATTTAAGGATGCATATAAAGCGCAGTTTAAGCACTTTCAAAGAGTAGCGTTGGAACATTTCTATTTGTGTATAGAGGCTTCTTTAGCAGGGTTGGGTGCAACAGTAGTTTCAGCTTATATGGTTGAAAAAGAGCTCGATTTTCAAATGTTAGACATGCTTACCCCGATTGTGCAAGATGGCTCTGCTTATTATTTACTTTCCGCATCTCCTTTTGAGGATGATCCGCATAAAGTCATTTTTAAAGATTGGTTGATTGAAGAAATGAGAGCCAGCCAAACAAAGTTAATGGTACTTTCCGCCCAAAAGCACTAATCACGTGCGGCATTTGATTGTTATCTATCAAGCATAAAAAAAACACCTCAAATGAGGTGCTTTTTTATGGTAACTTTTTAAAACAATAGTCTGCGTACCAACCATAGGCAATATGAAAAATAGCGCCATGAATCGCGACCATACACAGCATAACGACAGCGGTGAGTCCAATACCAGCATTATCGACTGATTTCATAATCGCTTCAGCATTGGGGTTCATTAGCACTAAAAATAGTACAAAGAAACTACCAGTGATAATTGCGACAGCACTTGAGCCCCAAACCAGTTGAATTTTTTCATGATTGTTTGGAACACGGTGTTCTTTTTTCACAAAGTGTCCGACACTAATCAGTGCACAAGCCACTAATGTCGGAATTAAGGTTAAACCTCCAAGGTTTAGACCAAAGACCAGTACAGTGATTAACAGCACCAAAGCAATGCTATATACCGCCGCAAAATGCAGTAAATAGTGTTTCATGTATTTCCCCAAAATAAATAAATTAGCTGCGTGTTTTACGCAAATGCCTGCGATATAAAAACCAAAGGATAATCACAGCGACAATGGCAATAATGACATAACCGACTTTGCTAAAAATTTGATGCATCAGTGCTTGGTTTTCACCAAAGTAATAGCCAACTGTTGCTAAAAATGTTGTCCAGATAATTGTACCGAGTCCACTATAAAACATGAACTTCCAAAAGGGCATACGGCTCATCCCCGCAGGGATGCTAATCAGTGAACGCACTGCAGGAATCATACGACCAAAAAATACAATACGGTGACCATACTGCTCAAACCAATCTAAGGATTTTTTCACATCGGCAGATTTGATAAACAGATATTTACCATAGCGGTCGACCCATCTGAAAATATGCTCTTGTTTAAATTGATAGCCGATCCAATACAGCACTGCTGCGGCAAAGAGTGAACCAATACATCCTGCAATAATGACCCCAATTAAAACCAACTCGCCTTGTGATGCGGCATAACCTGCCGAAGGCATGATAATTTCAGAAGGAATGGGCGGAAAAACATTATCAAGAAACATGAGTAAGGCTATTCCCCAATAACCCAATTGTTCCATGACGGAGATGATCCATGCAGTGAGGTTCATATAGACCATAAAAATAAATGCGATAAGTTATCTTAAGGACTTATCGCATGTGGGTAAAGAATTGAAATGTATTGTTTTCTATTCATCGAAACGGGTATGGGTTAGCGTGTGAATATAGACTTTACGTAAGCTATAGGCCAGCGCAACTGGGATTAAACTGAGCAATGTATAATTTCTTTGTACACGACAAAAAAAGATAACTCATTGAAATAATGGCATAATACTTGTTTTCTGAAGACGAATATGATGACACATTTCAATGAGTTATATCTCATCTTAAACAAATATCTAAAGTGGAACAAGTCACATGCAAAATGTTTTACACTGATTATGCTTGCATTAATTGTAAAACAGACATGTAATCTTTCTTCTGCATCTAAAGCCTT
>CAACWN010000007.1_pt1 | contig 38784 bp, 37 predicted proteins | sample 2275671 | NCBI WGS metagenome assembly CAACWN01 (sample SAMEA5312464, study PRJEB27640) | indoor metagenome | biome: indoor environment; feature: controlled; material: polymer furnished wood metals | place: Austria | collected 2011-04-21 | reverse complement strand
CGCAATCGTAGCCGCAAGGATGGTTGCTAAAGCCACCATCACCAAAATGGTGATCAATGCAATGCCATGCTGAGAGCGCTTCAAAACATCCACCTATTTACAACGAAGACATTTAAGGAAAAATGGTTTTGCATAGAGTCCGTGAGTTTCATATCCTGCAACTTAATTTTTTTGTTTTAAAAAGTCTGTATTTAATAAACTAAACACCCATTCATAACTCACTTCATTGACAGTGAGGTTTATTTTTAAACCGCGCGGTAGTATTTTTGCCTGAGTTACATCATTTTCACTCAATGCCACCTCAGGCCATTGTGCCATTTCATTGGGATTGAGTAACATAATTTGAAATTGATCAACTGAATCAAGTAAAACACTGGTTTCTGGTTGATCATTACCGGTTTGATTTAAATTTTTATATTTATAACGGTACAGTTTTTTTTCATCTGCTTTGTAAATATATTCAACTCGCTCTTCAGGCGGTATGCCTTGCATTAAAGGATCAGTCACGCCAGTTTTACTAAAGGTCAACTGACCATTTTGCAACATGACTGCGGGTTGAACCTGCCCCGCAACATTGGCAGTAACTGGTACAATTTGCACAGTGTCACGTAACACTTGTTGATATGCTTCTTGTAGCTGACCTAAGCGCTGTTCATGTTGGGTATTACGCTCTTTAATCTTGATCAGATAATCAAAAACCTTCCAACCCAAAGCTGAAAGCACAGCAAAAATCGCGATTGCCACCAATAACTCAACCAAAGTAAAGCCTGAGCGTTTTTTCATGGTTGGCTTCCATCACGATGGTTGAAAAAAACTAAACTCGTAACACCCGAATCTACTTTTCCAGTTTCAGTATTCACCAAGCTCACTTGTACATTGACGCGTTGCACATTAGTACTGATCGTTGCTTGCGCTGATTTATCAATTTGCCAAGTTTCACCTTGTTGGGTGATTTGTTTAGAGGCCGTGCCTTGTAGCCAATCACGATTGATTTCCATCATCGAAATTTCATTCAAGGCAACAAATTGTGACTTAGTACGTAAAATCGCATGTCCAGTAGACTGAGTATATTGCATACCCACTTTGGTTAAAGCGACCGCTGTTGTAGCAAAAATAGCCAGTGCCACCATCACTTCCAGCAATGTAAATCCTGAGTGAGGATTAATGAAATAATGTTTCATCCGAGCGCAAGCTGGCAGACTATTCTTTAAATCTTTAGCTCGCATTTATTTTACCCAAATGATCAATTTCAATTTCTGCACCCACGGGCTCATTGGCATAATAAAATTGAATACGAACAGGTTTTGCTTCGCCATTCCCCAACCAAATCAGTTTAGGTGCACTCTCTTGGGTTAAATCATCGTTTCGGGCTGGGGAAACATCATAATCTAAGGATTGCACAGCAAAAGAAACATTTTTGGCTAACACTTGCTGCGGGAACTCATTATATTTTTGCCATTTTTGATGATTCAGCATTGCATTATTTTGTTGTTCTGTGGGTATGGTAAATTGAGGATTTTTATATTCAACAACAGCATAAGAAAAATCAGCCACATCGGTCGCAGGATGAACCTCTAGTGCCAAAACACGTGCTTGATCATTTGCCTCACGTGCAATTTTCTGTACATCCATGATAAAAAAATCACGGGCTTGCGCTGCTTTACGTTGATCGACCCCATTGATATTCAACATCACCAATGACGCCATAATGGCCATAATAACAATAACCACCATCAATTCAACCAGTGTAAATCCTTGAATCCTTGAAGGTGGTTTCTGTTTCATACATCCTATCCGCTAAGCAAGATATCCTGCTGCGCCCGTTTGTTTAGGCATCGCCAGAGCTTGGTCAATGTAGGCCACGCGCAAAGTATCACGCGAACCCAAATACCGTTGATAAAAACTAGAGTTCAAAATCGCAGCTGCACCATGCGTTAAAGACCAAATCGATGCCAAATAATCACGAACTGTCATTTGACTTTCTATCGACTCCAAATACCGCTCGGTCATACGGATAATTAAACGTAGACGTTGCTTTCGAATTTGATAAAGCTCAGTAAATAAATGATAGATCCCAACACCCGTTGTCGATAATCGCTCTTCTATTTGATGAAACAGCACCGTGCGTTCAGGATGATGCAAATGATGTAACATAAAAAAAGCAAGATGTTCAGGGAACTGCTTGTCTGTATCTTTAATCATTTCAAGCAACATTTGCTCATTACGAATAATGAGCAACATATAGAGTTCATCTTTACTTTGAAAATGTTTATAGAGCGTACCTTTTGCTAGATCTAATTCCGCAGCCAATGCATCAAGGGTCATCCCTGCTTCGCCATTCTCTAAAAGCAACTGTTCAGCCACTTGGAAAATTAACGCTTCTCTTGCTCGAAACTGAGCCTGACGATCCATTTTCACCCTAGTACTCTCTTATACGCTTTTATCGTTTCAATTTATTTACTTCATGTTGAGAAGGTTTTCAAAGTTCTGTGTTGTGATGAAAGCCATCTCTTCCAAGGACTTATCATATACATCTGCCAAGGCTTTGGCTACATAAGGAACGTACTTTGGCTCATTAGACTTTCCTCTATATGGCATCGGTGCCAAATAAGGACTATCCGTCTCAATTAATAGGCGATCTAAAGGAACTTGCTTCGCCACATCACGCAGGTCTTGCGCATTTTTAAAAGATACAATCCCTGAAAATGACACATAGTAACCGCAGTCTAAGACAGCTTTGGCCGTTTCCCAGTCTTCTGTAAAGCAATGCAAAATACCATGGGTCGATTTTTCGGCGCGAATAATATCGACAGTATCGTGCTTGGCAGAACGGGTATGCACAACAACTGGTTTTTTTACAGCTTGTGAAGCATGAATATGTCGTGCAAAACAGTCTTTTTGCTCAGCGATGAAATCTGTACTATGAAAATAATCGAGCCCAGTCTCACCAATTGCCCAAACTTTTTCAGGCTGTGCCAACTCAATTAAATAGTCTGTGGTTGCACGAGCCATGGTTTCAGGATCTTCACAAGGATGTACCCCGACGCTATAACCGACATCATTATGACGCGCAGCTATTTTTGCCAGTTCTATATGATCATCAATGTCGACTGAAATACTCATAAAGCGATGAACGCCCGCTTCACGTGCCTGCGCTAATGCCAAATCTAAATCCCCATCATAAGGGGTTAAATCTAGCATGGTTAAATGGCAGTGTGTATCTACAAACACAGGCGTTTCCTACTTCATATACTTAATTACATAGTGTAACTAGTTCGCCCTTCAGACTTAATACCTGCAAGCAACTTTTCCGCTTCTGATTTGTAATAAACCCCTTTCTCCCCAGAAAGTTGAATACCAAATCCTTGGAGTTTGATTCCATTTTGCTTTTGCGAAATCCAAATCACTTTACCTGTGAGAGGAATTTTCTGTGCTTGTTCTGGCAATGTTGCCAAAACAAAGACCTCCTCTCCCATCTTTACAGGTTGTTTGGATGGAATAAATAAACCACCACCAACTACAAAAGGCATGTAGCTTGCATATAACGTTGCTTTATCTGGAATATTGGCTTGAATGATTCCGCCCATACGTGGTTGCATAAAATTCCCCTGTTTTAAACATCCATCAACCGAATACACAATTGGTCGAGCACTAAATTAGTTTGTACGTTTTGTTCAATATATTGTTTTGACTGTTGCAACTCAGCATAAATTGAAAACAAAGTTTCAAGTGAATACCGCTCTGCCAGCACACTAAAATCCAAATCAGTGTTTTTTAATTGCTGATTTAGCTTGACACAAATCAAATCTGACAACAAGTACTCAAACATTTGACTAAAATCACTAAATGCCAGCACTTTATTCCACTTGGTTGCAATTGCCATCGGCATATTTTTATCCATCACCAACTTTTGCCAATCTTTTAAAAATTCAGCACGTTGAGGAATCCATTCACTCTCGGACAATGTAATTGCCTGTAACGGCATATGATTAGACAAATTCATCAACAAATGTTGCTGTGCCAAATCGCTATGGGACAAATGCTGATTTAAAAATTGCTCTGCTTGCTGTTCATTTATGCGATCCAAAGCAAAATGTTGCAAACGACTGCGAATGGTTGCAGGCAGTTTTAAATAATGATCTGCCAATAAAATGATAACAACACGATCACCTGGTTCTTCAAGCGTTTTCAATAAAGCATTGGCTGAAGCTGTATTTAAAGCTTCGGCTGGTTCAATAATGATGACGCGCCAACCATCTACCGTTTGCTGTACAAAAGGCAGCAGATCACGAATTTTCTCAATTTTGATCTTGGCATTTTGTTTCTTATTGTCTTCATCGGTAGTGATGTGCACATAATTGGGGTGTGTATCCGCCTTTAACCACTGACAACTTCCACACTCCCCACAGGCCAAATGATTTGGCTGCCGCTTCGCACATAAGACCCAAGCAAGAAACTGCTCAGCAAAAATCTCTTTACCACAACCTTTTTTGCCATAAAACAATAAGCCATGACCTATCTTGGGAAATCGCGTGGTTAAGGTTTCCCAAACATTTTGATGCCACGGATAAATCTGCTCAGGCAGCGTTTGTTTCATGTAGACGACCTAAGTTCTATTATGCAAAATAAGCCACATCCATGGCATTTAAACGATCTAAATCTTCTTGTGTATCCACACCCGGTGGTAAGTTCGCTTCTGCGATATCAACGGCAATACGATGTCCATTTTCCAAAACACGCAGTTGCTCTAGGCTTTCGAGCTTTTCAAGTGTACCCATATCCCATGTCACATACTCTTGGAGCAATTTCACGCGGTAAGCATACAAGCCCAAATGACGGAAGGCTTGGTTATGCAACGTTTGTTGCACTTGCTTTGCAGCATCACGGTCATATGGAATAGTGGCACGACTAAAGTAAAGTGCTTGTTTGTACTTCGACATCACTACTTTAACAATACTGTCACGTTTAAATTCATCTAAATGCTGAATTGGTTCACACAAGGTCGACATTGAACAATCGGTTTGTGACTCTAAAAGTTGCGCGACTTGCTTGACCAAAGCTGCTGGCAATAAAGGCTCATCACCTTGAACATTGACAATGATATCTTCACTGGCCCAGCCCTTAATTTTAGCCACTTCACTTAGGCGGTCTGTTCCCGAAGGATGATCCGCTGAGGTCAACACCACATCCACGCCTTCAGCCATGCAAAGGTCATAAATTCGCTGATCATCCGTTGCGACGCAGAGATCATCAAAACCTTCCACTTTCTTCGCCTGATCAACGACCCGTAAAATCATTTCACGGCCATGAATTTTAAGGAGTGGTTTTCCAGATAAACGTGTGCTTGCGAAACGCGCAGGAATAACAATATGCTTCATAAAAGACCTTAAGAAATTTCAATACCTACAGCGGCGAGCTGTTGATGTAAGGTGTCATAACACGCCGTCGATAACACTGCATCGACAGGAACAACCCAAATATCACGGGCAAAACTAGGATTTTGTTTGAGCAACGCTAAAATTTTCACTGCATCTTTTTCAGTGGTAATAATGGGATTGGCATCGTCAAAAACCAAATCCTCTAACTCATATTCATAATGATCGGCAAACTCATGACACTGGAACTGCTGTACTCCCATGCGCTCTAAAGTACGATAAAAACGCTGCGGAAACCCGATCCCCACGACCACATAAAAATCATCTTGCGGATTGAATGCTTTCGCTTCAGTACTGTTCAACAAATAAGGCTCTGCAACTTCTAAGTGCATGTGCATAGTACGAGTAGGATGATCTGCATGTTCGATCACTATACCTTGGTCCAACCTAGACTTTGGCTCTCGTAAATAACCTTCGGGCAATAACTTTTCATTGCCTAGTCCACGATTATTATCTAGAACAATCCATTCAATTTGGCGATTCAATGCCCAATGTTGCAGCCCATCATCACTAATAATCAAATCAATGGGATAGTGAGATAAAAGCAGCTCAATACTTTCTTGGCGATTTGGACCCACTGCCATCGGTACATCAGTGGATTGCACGATGAGAGTTGGCTCATCACCTACATTTTCAGGCAATGAGTTGAGATCCACCATAGTCGGAAAGGGGCCTTTGGCACCATAACCACGACTGATCACACCCACTCGAATATTCTTACTTTGCAGATAACTCACCAAGTGAATGAGCAAAGGGGTTTTACCACTCCCACCCACGGTAATATTACCAATCACCATGACAGGTATAGGAGCCGTATAGGCTTTTTTAATATTACACCGATACAACTTACGGTTTAGAAGAAAACCGCCTCTATATAACCAAGACAGTGGACGAAGCACAATTAACCACTTTGCCTGTGAGTTCCAAGCATCCTGAATAAACTGTGCACCTGACATGACTTAGTTTTCCTCAAAATTACGCTGATGTAGCTGATAGTAAGCACCCTGCTTAGCAATAAGTTCAGCGTGTGTACCTTGCTCTACTATACGCCCTTTATCCATCACCACAATACGGTCTGCATTCTCAATAGTGGATAAACGATGCGCAATCACAATCGTGGTACGATCTCGCATTGCAGCATCGAAAGCACGCTGGATAAAGTACTCTGATTCATTATCAAGCGCGCTGGTAGCTTCATCTAATATCAGCACAGGCGCATTTTTCAAAATCGCACGAGCAATGGCTATACGTTGACGTTGACCGCCTGATAAATTAAGACCTTGTGCCCCCAACTTGGTGTTGTAGCCTTGTGGTAAAGCCATAATAAAGTCATGTGCATAAGCTGCTTTTGCTGCTGCAATCACCTCTTCATCCGAGGCGTTTTCAAGCTGCCCATAGGCAATATTGTCACGTACAGTGCGATTAAATAAAACCACTTGCTGATTGACCATCGCCACTTGAGTACGCAGGCTATTGATTTCAATATCGTGAATATCAATACCATCAAAGAGGATTTGGCCCGAGGTCGTATCTTGAAAACGCACTAGTAAATTTACTAGAGACGTTTTACCAGCACCAGAACGCCCTACTAAAGCAATCGTCTCACCTTCTTTGACACTTAAATTAAAATCATACAGCGCTTGATAACCATCCACATAAACCAAGTTCACATGTTTAAAGTCAATGTTACCTTTCAGTACAGGAGTTAAAGCCCCAGTATTTTTTTCTTCAGGTAAATCTAAAATTTCAAAAACTGAATGTGCAGCAGCCATACCCCGTTGAATCTTTTCATTCACGTCGGTCAACGCTTTAATTGGCTTACTCAACATACCCGCTGCAGTAATGTAAGCGACAAATTGACCTGCGCTCGTATCCTGTAAAATCTCTGGGCGTAGTGCGATCCACATGACAATGCTCAAAGCAATGGACATGATCAACTGTACAATTGGGCTGTTTAGCTGTTGTACAACCACCATTTTCAGGCCGCGACGTAAGTTTTCTAAAGAGGTATCTCTAAAGCGTTGTTGCTCATAAGCCTGTCCACCGAAGCCTTTCACCACCAAGTGACCATTGACCGTCTCTTGTACCACGTGGTTGACATCCCCCATGGTATCTTGAACTTGAATAGAAAGCTTACGCATACGCTTTGCTGCTTTACGGATAAGTAAGCCAATCAACGGCGCAAAAATCAAAATACATAAAGTCAAACGCCAGTTGCTATAAATCAGGTAACCCAGCAATGCAATGGTGAGTAGGCCTTGTTGAACAATAGTTTTTAATGATTCTGAAGATGCAGCAGTAAGCTGCTCCACATTAAACATAATCTTCGCAGTGATATGACCACTGTTATTGTCCAGATAATACTGCGAAGGAAGACGTAATAATTTAGCAAAGACTTCTTGGCGAATATTAAAAACCAAGTTTCTTGAAATAACCGCGGTAAAATAACCTCCCATGAACAAACCCAGGCCACGGAAAAACATCACAACAACAACTAAAATTGGGAACAAGGTTGTAAAGCCTTGATCACGATGTTGAATTGCTTCAATAATTTTTTCAAGTAATTTAGCAACAGAAACCTCTGTCGCTGCATTTATAGCAAAACCAATAAATACAAGAATCGCTACGCCCCAATACGGTTTTAAATAGCTCAGTAGACGTAGATAAACTTTAAAATCGTGTTTCACTAATAACCTCGGGAAGGCACTTTCGTACTAATATTGACATTTACAAATCCAAGCTGACCAGCCACATCCATTACACGAATAACATCTTGATGAGTTGCTTTAGCATCAGCAGCAATCACAAACATTAGATCACGACGGTCATTAGAAATCTGTTTAATTGCGGTATTCAATTCTGATGTATCTTTCGATGCAATCGACTGACCATTAATTGAATAATGCCCTGTGGAATCTACCACCACTTCGATTTTATGATCAAATGTTTTCGGCGGAACTCCTTGCGCATCAGGCAAGGTTAAATTCATACGACTAAATTGATTGAATGTGGTGGTCAGCAATAAAAACACCAAAATAAATAATAAGCAATCAATCATTGGTGTAAGGTTAATATGAACATCTTCAACTTGTGAACGTTTGAATTTCATACTTCACCTTAGCTCGCTTGCTTCACAACAACATCATCATGGTTTTCAAGCACAGTTTCTGTTTGCTTATAAAATAAAGCCGCATGAAATAAAGTCGATTGTTGTTCTAATTCAGCAACATACTCTTGAACCAAACGCTGAAAATAACGATAAGCAAATAATGCAGGAATCGCAATGAACATTCCTGCCGCAGTTGTGATCAATGCTTTAGAAATCCCTGGAATCATCAGTGTTGGATTACTGCTATTACCAATATCAATCATTAAAAATGACTCAATAATCCCCAGTACCGTTCCCAACAATCCCAAAAGAGGCGCGACAGCGCTCAATGTTCCCAAAAAATTGATATTTTTTTCAAGATAACCAATTTCCTGAGAAGCCGTTGCTTCCATCTGCGCACGTGCAAACTGTTCACCTTGTGCCTTACTTTGGTAACCAGCTTCCAAAATACGACCTAATGTCGTTGCCTGTAAATCCTGATTTTGTTTAAGTTTAGGCAAAACCATTTGTACGCTTTGCGCTGGGTTTAATAGCAAATCTTTCGGTAAAATAGTGGATTTCTTCAAGCGAATAAAACGCTCTAAGCTAATCGCAACAGTAAAGATCGAACAGAGCACAAGGGGCAGCATAAGCCACCCACCTGCTTTTACCAATTCCCACATAACACTTCCCCAAGTATTTAGAAATAGAAAATAAAATTATTCAGCTAAGCAAATATTCAAAATACCATCCAACTCGTCGAGTGAATGATAATGAATCGTGAGCTTGCCTTTCCCTTGTTTATTATGATCAATTTTGACATTTGCACTAAAACGATCTGTTAAGCGCTGTGTCAGTTGTTGAAGATCTGGTGCAATTTCCGTTTTCGATTTTTCTTGTTTCGGCGCATTGAGATCACGAACATATTGTTCAGTTTGGCGAACAGATAAACTCTTCTCTATCACCAATTCTGCGACTTTCAGTTGATCTTTCCCTTTCAAAGTCAAAATGGCACGAGCATGCCCCATGTCCAGCAAACCTTGTTGCATAAAGTCTTTAACTTGCTCAGCTAGACTTAATAAACGCAGCAAATTACTCACTGTGGTACGCGCTTTGCCTACCGTGTCTGCAATTTCTTGATGACTTAAACCAAACTCTTCATGGAAGCGCTGTAAAGCCATCGCCTGATCAATCGGATTGAGATCTTGACGTTGAATGTTCTCAATCAACGCCAGTGCAATTGCAACTTGGTCTGTTAAATCACGAACAATGGCTGGAACTTGCGTTAACCCAGCAAGTTGAGCCGCACGCCAACGACGCTCACCTGCAATAATTTCATAGGGGTGCTTTTCATTATCAATTGGACGAATCACAATCGGCTGCATTACACCATGTTTTTCAATCGATGCCGCTAACTCTTGTAAGTCTTGCTCATTAATAAAACGACGTGGCTGATATTCACCACGTTGTAATAGATGCACATCGATTTGTTTTAGCTGACCGTGATCAAGAGCTTGTGCTTCAAGTTGTAATTTCTCTTTTTGAATGGAACCGAGTAAGGCATCTAAACCACGACCTTTTGCCAGCCCACGTTTTTTAACGGTCATGCGTTACTTCCTTTTTTCACTTTGCTTTTCTTAATCATTTCAGCTGCTAAATGTAAATAAGCAACTGCACCCTTCGAGCTTTTTTCAAAATAAATCACTGGCAAACCATGCGCAGGCGCCTCAGCTAGACGCACATTACGTGGAATGACCGTGTCATAGAGTTTTTTACCAAAGTATTGTTCTAATTCTTCAGACACATCACGTGTCAGCGCGTTACGTGCATCATACATGGTGCGTAGAACACCAATAATTTTTAACTCAGGATTCAATGCTTGTTGAATGCGATCAATGGTCTGTGTTAAATCTGCCAAGCCTTCCAAAGCATAGTATTCACACTGCATTGGAATCATCACACCATCCACCGCTGCTAGTGCATTAACTGTGATCAAGCTTAAGCTGGGCGCACAGTCCACAATGATGTAGTCATATGTTTGTTCAATTTCTTGCAATGCGTCACGCAGAATAAATTCACGCCCTTCTTGCTCAGCAATCGCAAGTTCAACTCCCGCCAAATCACGGTTTGCACCCAAGACCTTATAACCCACTTCCGCCTTGGTAATCGCAGTCTCTATAGGCACTTCACCCAGTAAAACATCGGTCACTGAATACAGTAGGTCATTTTTTTGAATGCCTGAACCCATGGTCGCATTGCCTTGCGAGTCCATATCGACCAATAAAACACGCTTTTTAAGTACTGCTAAAGATGCAGCCAAATTTACTGCGGTTGTGGTTTTACCTACACCACCTTTTTGGTTCGCAATCGCAATAATTTGTGCCATGACCCGCCCAATCCTTTGAATTTTTTTAGATACGTTTTAATAAAAGTAAGTGTCGTTGTTCGTCCAAACGTGGAACTTTTAACGCAATAATGTCACAACTAAATTCGTTTTTGAATGCTTCAACTTCGTCATGCGGAACCAAGCCTTTCATCGACGCAATAATGCTGTCTTGGTGCATATAAGGCTTCGATGCATTGATAAAATCGGTTAAAGAAGCAAATGCACGACTGGTAATCACATCAAACTGACCCAAATCATGGATGCTATCTTCATTTTCAACACGCGTTTGAACTGCAATTACATTGGTTAATTTTAAGTCTGCAATAAACTGTTTTAAAAAACGAATTTTTTTACCATTGGAATCGAGCAAAACACATTGGCGCTCAGGTTGGCATAGAGCAATAATCATGCCCGGCATACCACCGCCCGTACCAATATCCAGCAAACGACCTTTCGGCAAATCTTTTAAAATACTTAAACTATCTAATAAATGCTTCACCAGCATTTCTTTAGGATCGCGAATCGCTGTTAAATTGTAAGCTTTGTTCCACAGCACAAGTGCGTCTTGATACTTCAGCAATAAATTTAATGCTTCTTCACTCAAATCTAAGCCAAGCTTTTGACTACCTTGCTTTAAGTCTTGAAAAAATGGATGCATAAAGAAGACATCTCAATAAAATTAAACTGAAGTATACCGATTTCTCAGCCGTGGAACAGTAGCTAACGCTTAGTGATTATGCACTTAAACGTACATACCTTGACGAATCTGTAGATCTAGATCACTTAATCGCTCAGGTGTGCCAACATCCACCCATGCGGCTTGCATTTTCTCGGCCGAAATTTTTCCAGCAGACATCGCTTCTTTTAGCAATGGAGCCAGTGGACGCTTACCTGCTTCTAAGCCCTTAAACATCTGTGGGTGAATAACCGCAACACCACTATAAGTCAGCGCTTCGCCTGACTGCTCTTGTTCAAAGGTATAAGCACGCCCTTGATTTAAGATAAAGTCGCCTTTGGGATGTTGTGTCGGGTTGGGTACAAATACGAGATGCGCAAAATCGGCGTCCAATTGCACATCAAGTAAAGATGCAAAATCAAAAGTGGTCCAAACATCGCCATTCACTAAAATAAACGGGTCTGTGCCCAGCAGTGGTAGAGCATTAATAATACCACCTGCTGTTTCAAGCCCCTCTTCTTCACGCGTCCAACGAATAGTCACACCAAACTGTGAACCATCCCCAAGCGCACCAATCAACACATCAGCCAACCATGCAGAATTGATCACAATTTCTGTGACCCCAATTTGCTTAAGTTTTTCAATATGCCAAACGATCAGTGGTTTACCACCAACTTCAAGCAGAGGTTTCGGTTTATAGAGTGTTAAAGGACGCATGCGGTTGCCAAGTCCCGCTGCCAAAATCATTGCTTTCATGCTGCAACAACCTCATATTTGCCATATTTTGCTTCAAATTTCGGCATCACTTTATCGCAAATAAATTGCATAAAAGGTTGTAGTTCTGCATATGGTTTGCTTTCTTCGAGTAAATACCACATCACACGTGGCAAATCTTTGAGATAACCTGATTTTCCGTCACGTTCAAATAAACGCACAAAAATACCTAAAATTTTAATATGACGTTGAATTGCCATCAGGTCAGCGTCTCGCTTAAACTGTTCAAAGTCACGCCCTTCTTTGGAAGAAGCTGGCAATAGGTCATAAAACACTTTAAACCAATGATAAACGAGCTCAGGATTCCACTGTACATACGCATCACGTGTAATTGAGATCAGATCATAAGTATCTGCACCAATCACAGCATCCTGAAAGTCAATTACGCCTTGCTCTTGCTCATCAGCCAAAAGCATGAGATTACGACTATGGAAATCACGATGTACAATCACTTGAGGCTGAGCCAAAGCAGCATTGGCTAAAATTGCAAATGTACGTTTAATCAGCGCAGACTCATCATCAGAAGGGTGAATCTGTAAACTTGGCAATAACCAATCTGTCAATAGCGACATTTCGGTCATTAACTTTTCATAAGAATAAGCTGGGAAATGACCTTCACCATCAATAGATTGCAATTGAATCAACTGCTTAAAACTTTGCTCATAATGTGCATCAACAGTCTTGTCATCGAGCTGTGTAGACAGTAGCACATCACCAAAATCTTCAAGCAATAAGAAGCCTTGCTCCAAATCTTTCGCCACAATATGTGGTACACGAACACCGTTCGTATCAAAAAATTCATCAATCGTCACAAAAGGCACACAATCTTCTTTTTCTGGTGGTGCATCCATCAGCATAAATGTTTTATTATTCAACTTGATTCGTGCATAACGACGGAAACTTGCATCGCCTGCTAAAAAGTTAATTTCAAATTGATCTGAACCAAGTACAGATGAAATCCATGTTTGTATCAATTGTTCACGTTGTGTATTCATTTGCGATAAATTCTAATACAGGCTGAGTTTTTAAAGTGCTAAGTGTAGCCACTTATCAACTTTTTCTCTATGATGCGACAATAATTAATTGCGTTTTAAGCATACTTGGTAAATGAGACACATGAAGTATCAGTTTAAATTTAATCCTTTAGCGACTGCGATATTTACCCTTCTTTGTGGTAGCTCAATCACAAGCTATGCTGCAACACCAACCTCGTCTATTTCAGATGAACAACAATCGCTAAAACAAGCACTACAAGAAAGCTATCCTGGGCAAAAGTTCTTCGAACAATACTATGTCGATAAGTCATCTCCTGAAGCTCAACAGCGCCAAGGACGTTACTTAAGTTCCGCGTATTGCCAAGGCACATGGCTAACCCCTGTAAGCCCTGAAACCAAAGCCGCTGACGCAGCCAATGCGACATCCACCATTACAGCGGACTATGGTCACTACAACCCACAAGGTGACTCTGTTCTTGAAGGTAATGTTCTGATTGATCAAGAAGGTCGTCAAATTCGTGCCGATAAAATTACAATTGATCAAACCCAGACCTTTGCCAATGCTGAAGGACGCGTGCAAATGGCGCAAAGTGGTTTATTAGCGCAAAGCGACCAAATCAATTACAACCTAAAAACTCAACAAGGCGATCTGAAAAACAGTTTCTATATTTCAGAAGAACAACATGCGCATGGGCGGGCTGAACAAATCCTACGTGAGTCACAAACGACCACCACGCTAAAAAATGCAACTTATAGCACCTGCCCACCAGAGCAATCGCCAACATGGAAAATCCAAGCAGACGAAATTAAGTTAAATCAAGAAACTGGCCGTGGTGAAACACGCGGCACAAAACTTTATGTTAAAGATGTACCCGTTCTCGCAGTTCCTTATTTCAACTTCCCGATTGATGACCGTCGTACTACCGGTATTTTGACACCAAGTTTTGGCTTCACCAATGATGGTGGTGTCGAGCTTGCAGTGCCTGTTTATCTCAACTTAGCACCTAACTACGATGCGACCGTTACGCCACGCTATATCAGCGACCGCGGCCCAATGTTTGAGGGTGAGTTCCGCTATCTAACCGAAAACTTTGGTTCAGGTCAAATTTGGGGGGGTTACTTAGCTTCTGACCGAAAATATGACGATGAAGACCGTAAAGATTTGCACTTTTTACATAACTGGCAAATCAATGAACAGTTCTCAACCAACCTTGAATATAACTATGCTTCGGACAAAGATTATTTTACTGACTTAAGCAACAACCCTAACACCAAGACAGACTTAAACCTGCGTCGTGCTTGGGAGTTGAACTATAAAAATGGAATTCCTGGTCTAAAGGCCCAACTAAAAATTGAAGACTTCCAAACACTAGACGAAACCACACCCTACGTTGACCGTCCATATGCACGTTTACCACAGTTCTTACTCAACTATAAAGCGGGTAATGCGCTAGGCTTAGAATACGAGTTCAACAACGATACGGCTTATTTTAAAAAGGACTTTGGGACTATCGACGGAGATACCAACGATAGCTTTGAACCAAGCGGCACCCGTGTCTACAATGACTTTTCTGTACGCTACAACTACCGTACACCGTGGGCTTTCGCCATTCCTGAAGTATCTATTCGCAATGTGAACACATTCTACGATCAAGATACCATCAATGAGTTTGACAACACCAACCGCTCATCGAACGACAAATCTTATGTCGTGCCACAGGTGACTTTTGATGCAGGTTTGACTTTTGAAAAAGAAGGCACTTTCTTACAGACGTTAAGTCCACGTATGTTCTATGCCTATGCACCCTATAAAAATCAAGATGGCGCACCAAACTTTGACTCTGCAACAGCATCGATTAACTATGATCAGTTGTTTAGTGCAAATCGCTTCTATGGCCATGACCGTCTAGAAGACAATAACTTCTTGTCACTGGGCTTAAGCTATAGCCTATTTGATACGGTGGGTCTAGAGCGCTTAAAAGCCAGTGTGGGCCAAAGCTATTATTTCGAAGACCGCCGCGTAACGCTTGACCAAACAGCAGATGTCTTTGATAGAGAAAATCACTCTGGTCCGATTGTCAGCGTATCTAGCCAGCTCTCACAAAACTTTACCCTCGGTGCAAACTCAGCATGGATGGCAAATGGCGATAATGCGCAACGTGACTTACAGCTTTACTTTACGGGTGATAAAGGCAACCTCTATAACGTTGGCTATTTCTACCGTAAAGAAATTGCAGACCGCCAAGAACATTACGACCAAGTGGTTGCATCTTTTGTACAACCGATCCATAACAACTGGCGTATTATGGGCCACGCTCAATATGACTTAGACAACAATGTCGCTCGTGAATACCTCCTTGGTGTCAATTACGAGTCTTGCTGTTGGGGGATCTCCGTTTATGGTCGTGAGTACTATAACGACTTAGATGACGTCAATGCTGCAGGTATAGAACCTAAACGTGCAATTATGGCCGAAATTACACTTAAAGGCTTAGGCGGACTCAACAGTAAACTTTCATCATTACTAGAAAATCGTATTCTAGGCTTTAACAATATTAATCAGACTTGGACAGACCGTTAATGAAGACAAAACAGTTCAAACAATTTTTTAAAGCGAGTGCTTTGGCTTTAGCTCTCGCAACCGCTATTCCAACTTTTGTACATGCGTCGGATGAAGTTGTTGCTGTAGTCGATAACAGTGTCATTTTGAAGAGTGACTTAGAAGCAAGCATGACTGAGCTCAAACATCAACTTGAGAGCCAAAAGAAACAAGTCCCACCAGAGCAATATTTGGCACAACAAGCATTAGAGCAACTGATTATTCGTCAAACTCAGCTTGAACAAGTGAAGCGTTACAACATTCAACCTGATGAAAAAAGCTTGAATGAAGCGGTTTTAAATGTTGCAAAACAATCCGGTAGCACAAGCCTAGAAGCATTCCAACAAAAGCTCGATAAAATGGCACCCGGAACCTATGCTTCTTTGCGTAGTCGCGTTGCTGAAGATTTAGCCATCAATCGTTTACGCCAGCAAATCGTTACCTCTCGTATCCAGATTTCAGACCAAGACGTTAAAAACTTCTTAAATACACCACAAGGTCAAGCAGCACTTGGAAACCAAGTGCATGTGCTACATGTGCGTGTTTCAGGTGACAATGCTGACACTGTGGCGAAGCAAGTCAAAACTGTTCTAGCAAACGACAACGATGTCGCTGCAATTGCTAAAAAGTTCAGTACTGCTGGCACTAAAGTTGAAGGTGCAGATATGGGCTTTAGAGCACTTTCTGACATCCCTAGCGAGCTTGCGGCACGTGTGAGTCCACTCCAAGTGGGACAAATCACAGATTTAATTACAGTACGAGATGGTGTGCATCTTTTAAAGTTAGTTGAACGCAAAGGTGCTGAGCAAAAAGCGATTGTGCCCCAATACAAAGCACGCCATATTTTGATCCAACCGTCTGAAGTGGTTAGCCCTGAAAATGCTAAACAAATGATCGAAAGCCTGTATAACCGCGTTCAAAAAGGTGAAGACTTTGCAGTCTTAGCTTCCACCTACTCTAATGACACAGGTTCAGCACGTGATGGCGGAAGCTTGGGTTGGGTCAGCCCAGGTGTGATGGTTCCTCAGTTTGAAGAAACCATGAAAAATACACCGGTAGGTCAAACCAGTAAACCTTTCCAAACCCAATTTGGCTGGCATATTCTTCAAGTGACTGAAACACGTCAACAAGACATGACTGCTGAATATCAAGAACGTATGGCACGTCAAATTTTAGGTGAGCGTCAATTTGATGCAGAGCTTGATAGCTGGTTACGTGAAACACGCAACAGAGCTTTTGTCGAAATCAAAGATCCAAACTTAGACCGTAAGAATAATAAGTCATAAGTTTGAACACATAAAAGACCAGCATTTATGCTGGTCTTTTATTTTCCACTTGGATGAAAACTAAAAATTAGGTATAAAAAAAGCCTCTCATGTGAGAGGCTTTTTTAAACAATCAATTAACGATTATTTTCGTCATCTTGAGTGTCTTCAAATTTTGATTCGCCATCAAAACCAGTCGATTGACCGCCGAAGCCACCTTGACCGCCGAAGCCACCTTGACTGCCAAAGCCACCTTGACCACCGAAACCACCTTGACCACCAAAGCCACCTTGACCACCAAAGCCACCTTGTTGACCACCAAAACCGCCTTGTTGACCACCAAAACCGCCTTGTTGACCGCCAAAGCCGCCTTGTTGACCGCCAAAGCCGCCTTGTTGACCGCCAAAGCTACCTTGTTGACCAGCACCAGCAGGTGCACCAGCAGGACGTGGGTTACGTGCAGGAACAACTGTAGAAATTGCATGCTTGTAAACCATTTGGCTTACTGTATTTTTTAATAAAACAACATATTGGTCGAAAGATTCAATATGACCTTGTAACTTAATACCGTTTACAAGGAAGATAGAGACAGGAATACGTTCTTTACGGAGAGAATTTAAGAACGGATCTTGCAAAGTTTGACCTTTAGACATGTTATAACTCCAAAAAAATTTAAAAATCAGCGCAAAAAACTATCTTTATTTTTCAATTAAAAATTATAAAAAAGATAGTAGCTAAATTTTGCTTTATCCGTAGCAGTTTCGCAAGTCTTCTTGTGCCTGCGTGATAGTAGAATACGTTGTAAATTTATGTGCCTCTTGCAAAGATCTTAACCAAGTGTATTGACGTTTGGCAAGTTGTCGTGTCGCAAAAAGTGCTTTATCCTCCATTTCACGTTGTTTTTCGACAGTTTTATCTCCTTTTTGTAAAAATTCGAGTGCTTGTCGATACCCAACTGAGCGCATAGAGGGTAAATTTTCGTCTAAATCGTATTTTTTCATAAGTGCTTCCACTTCATTCAAAAATCCGATGTCCCACATAATTTTCAAGCGTTGTGCAATTCTTTGGTGCAATTCGGCACGGTCTGGCATCAAAGCATAATTATGAAAATTATAGCGATAAGGCACGTTTTTAGGTTGTTCAGCTTGAAGTTTAGTAATAGGCTGCCCTGTCAATTTGTAAACTTCTAAAGCGCGAATAATCCGTTGTTTATCACTCACTTTAAATTTTTCGCCCGCCAGTGGATCCATACTGCATAATTCAGCATAGACCGCAGACCAACCCTCACTCTCACCTTTTGCTTCTATTTCAGCACGAACAGCATAGTCTGCGCTCGGTAAATTGCTTGAAAGACCTTCTAAAAGTGCCTTGAAATAGAGCATAGTCCCACCCACCAAAATCGGAGTTTTACCTCGCGCATGCATGTCATCAATTAAACCACATGCATCTTCAACAAAGTTTGCAGCCGAATAGACTTCTAATGGGCTAATAATATCGATAAGGTGATGTGGATATTGCAGCAACTCTTCTTTAGTCGGCTTTGCTGTACCAATATCCATATCCTTAAAAACCAATGCTGAATCTACAGATATCAGTTCAAAATTTCCTTGCTCATAGAGCTGACATGCCAAAGCAGTTTTACCACTTGCAGTTGGCCCCATTAAATTGATGACCGGCAATTGAGTTGACATGTAAAACTACTCTCCTCGAGCAAAAAGCTTATCTAGTTGAGCCAATGGAAACGCACGCCAAGTTGGGCGACCATGGTTACATTGGCTGGCAAATTCAGTTTGTTCCATTTGACGAAGCAAAGCATTCATTTCAGAAAGACCCAAAATGCGATGCGCGCGAACAGCACCATGACAGGCCATACCCGCTAGAATTTGATCACGCTTTTGCAGTAAGCCCTGCGCTTCATCATTTGGATCTAAATCGTTCAGTAATTCAGGTACCAGCGCCTCAAAATTGGCTTTATGTAAAATCGCAGGCACACCACGAACAATGACCTGCTCATCGCCATATTGATCAATTTCAAGACCTAAACGCGCCAATTGATCTTTGAGCTCTTCCACTCGTATCGCTTGCATTCGCGTGATATTAATCACTTTGGGAATAAGTAACTGCTGAGAAGTCCAAAACTCTGGTTTATCCCACGCTGACTTCATTTGCTGTAGCAAAATACGCTCATGCGCTGCATGCATATCAACAATAATCAGCCCTTCTGTATTTTGAGCCAGCACATAAATACCATGCAATTGTGCAATGGCAATTCCCAACGGATGCTCATCGACTTTAGTGCTTTGCACTGTAAAATCAGCCAAAGACTGAGCTTGATCAACAGCAGATGAAGCATCACGCAGAGGTGCTAAATAGCTTTGCAAGGCATTATTGAGCTGTTGTGAGCCCTGATAGCGTGAAGGTTGCGCCGAATAATGGACACCTTGTGGTTGACTTGAACTAAAGTCAGTGAGCACATCCGATGGGGCTTGCTCACCAGTTTGTGCAGACTCAACACGACGATGCAACTGCAAAGGCTCTTGATAACGAGGCTGCACAGACATCGAAGCTTGATTCTCTGCAATCTTCATTGCATCAGATAAATCTGCGGTTGCCGTTTGAAACTGCGATAAAGTCTCTTTGGCATAGTGACGTACAAATTCATGTACTTCACGTTGATTCAAAAAGCGAATTTCATGTTTGGTCGGATGTACATTGACATCAATATTTTCAGGGTCTACTTCCAGAAAAAGCAAATAACCCGCATGCTGATGTCCATGCAAAATACCATCATAAGCCATACGCAGCGCATGAGAGATGGTTTTATCTTTAACAATTCGACCATTCACATAAACATACTGTAAGTCAGCCTGAGCCCGCGCATCCGAGGGATGTCCCAACCAACCTGTTAAACGCATGTTGATGCTATCTGCATCCATCCAATAAGCATTTTCAGTAAATGCACGCCCTAGCAACTGCTGTACGCGCTGAAAACGTAGCTCACCACTATCTGCAATCGGCAAATTCAATTTGATGCTTTGATTATGTTCAAGCACAAAACGAATATCGAAATGCGTCAGCGCTAAACGTCGGACGATTTCCTCAATATGACCAAACTCTGTGCCAGGTTTTTTGAGGAATTTTCGACGTGCAGGCACATTAAAAAATAAATCTTGTACCCGAATATGCGTACCTTTAGGCGCAGCTACAGCCTGAATCTCTTGACGATCAAATGCAGTTCCATTGACTTCAACTTGATAGCCAATTCCATCATCCACCTGACTACTGGTCAAGGTTAAACGCGAAACCGCTGCAATAGAAGCCAAAGCCTCTCCACGAAAGCCTAAACTGACAATTGCATGTAAATCTTCAGCGGTTTGGATTTTACTGGTCGCATGTCGCATCACCGCCAAAGGGAGATCTTCAGCGTGAATCCCTCGACCATTGTCCATGATTTCAATTAAAGTACTGCCGCCTTGCTCTACCCGAATAATCAGCTCTGTCGCACCTGCATCAATCGAGTTTTCAAGTAACTCTTTGACCACAGACGCTGGACGCTCAATGACTTCACCTGCTGCAATTTGGTTGGCTAAAGCAGGATTCAAAGTATGAATACGGCGTATCTTTAAATCATCATGCATTGTTTAATTGGCTCTCTAAAGCTTGTAATAATGCTACTGAATGGAAACTTAAGGTAGCAGACCGTGTCAGTTCATCTTCAGATTTTTGAATATCAATAATTATGTCTGCCTGAGGGATTTCATTGCCCCCTTTAGACGGCCATTCAAACAAAAACAATGCATTGGGCGTTTCCAAATAGTCACGAATGCCCATTAGCTCCAGTTCATACGGATCGTTTAAACGATACAAGTCAAAATGAAAAATATCACGCTCTTGAACTTGGTACGGTTCAACCAAGGTATAGGTTGGGCTTTTCACGGAACCTTGATGACCTAAATACTGTAAATAATGGCGTGTTAGCGTAGTTTTGCCCGCACCCAAATCCCCAATTAAATACACCACACCCGTCGTAAAATGCTGTGCCAAAATTTGTGCTAAATTTTGGGTATCTTGTTCATTATTGAGCGTTAAATTAAATGAATACTGCATAATACTCACGACAAGTGACAAAAGAACAATTATGATAGCACTGGACTCACAAAATGCCCAAGCCACAAGCTTGAAATCTCGTATTTAACTGCACCAACCGATTAGATATTGCCTGCACATCATGTTCACCATAAAACCTGCTGAATTTTGCCCTCCCATGCTCAATGGCGTGAGCGCAAGTAAAGTGTTTCTGCCTAAATTAAAGCCAGCACCACACACCGTATTGGCTTATTTATCTGACCAATTTCCGCATATTGAAGCAACTGAGTGGCAGCAACGTTTTCATGATGGTTTGGTCTATGACGCTGTAGGTAATGTACTCCATACAGATTCGGCATATCTTGAAAATCAGCATGTGTTTTATTACCGCTTTTTAGCGCACGAAATTGAAGTGCCATCTCAGCATGAGATTTTATTTGAAAATGATCATTTCTTAGTGGTGGATAAGCCGCACTTTTTGACCATCAGTCCAACGGGGCAATATGTTCAACAAACCCTATTGGTGCGCCTGAAAAAACAAACAGGCATTGAGCATTTAACGCCCATCCACCGCCTTGACCGTGAAACCGCTGGCTTAGTGATGTTTTCCAAATGCATTCACAGTCGAGGGATGTATCAGCAAATGTTTGCAGAGCGACAGGTTCAAAAAACCTATCATGCGATTGCACCTTTTAACCGCGAACTCAAATTTCCACGCATAGTAAAACTACATATGCAAAAAGGTGAACCGTTCTACACCATGCAAGTCCTAGACGAAGCACCGAACAGTGAAACTGAGATCTTGCTTTTAGAACATGATGAAACATGGGCAAAATATGAGCTTAAACCCGAGACAGGGAAGCAACATCAACTCCGTGTACACCTCAACTTCTTAGGTCTTCCGATTAAAAATGATCCGTTCTATCCTAAAGTTGTACATAAAGCCGACTATGATTTTAGTCAGCCTTTACAGCTATTAGCTAAGCATCTTTCATTTAAAGATCCAGTAACTCAACAGCTTATGCAGTTTAGCTCCAATTCTGAATTGACATTGTAATCTGCTTGTCATTACAAAATAATTTAAAATTCCATTGTATGAATATTGAAATTACAATGGAATTGATTAAAATAACTTCTACCCTTAAGTCGTTCAAATTATTTAAAAAATCATGAGAAAAACAGAAGTCTATCAAATTCGACTCGATTCCCAAGAAAAGAAACAAGCTTTTGCAGTGTTTAAACAACTGGGAATTACGCCTGCGCAAGCCGTTCGTTTGTTCTTCAGACAAGTGGTTTTAACCAAATCCATCCCATTCTCAATTGAAAACCAGAACATCAATCTTGAACAGCTGATTAAGCTACGTAAGCTCAAGCAAGAACAAAAAGCGGTTGATCACATCACCAGCGCAGACTCAACTGCAACCAATGATTTATTTGCAGACGATGAACATAGTGATCTTTTTGAAGAATTAGCGGCAATCTTGGGAGAAAGTGACAAAACTTAACAGTGTTGCATTTCTAAACAAATTTTAGAAATATCCCTTTCAAAACTTAGGTATGCTTCATGTAAATATTATAAATACAGCATGGAGTAATACATGATCGTTAGACGTGCCACTTTAGAAGACTTAGAAAAACTTGCTGTATTATTTGATGAATATCGCCAATTTTATGGTGCATCTTCCAACTTAGCGCTTTCCCAAAAGTTCCTTAAACTTCGCCTTGAAAACGAACAAAGCGTCATCTTCATTCATGTCAAAGACGATGTGATTACAGGTTTTGTGCTGCTGTATTTAGGCTTTTCTTCTGTGGCCTGTGCAACTTATTATATTTTAGATGATGTTTATGTTTCTCCACCGCATCGTCGCCATGGCTCAGCAAAACAATTGATTGATACCGCGATTTTGTTTGCGCGACACGAAAAAGCCATTCGTATTACGCTTGAAACGCAAAAAAATAATTATCAATCCCACAGCTTATATGAAGCAATGGGCTTTGTAGCGGATAATGAATTTAAGACCTATCATTGCTTTCTATAGCATTCAGCGTCTAAAGACCTTCACTCTCAAGATCATTGCGTGTCTTGGCTAAAGCCACTTGTTCTGCATTTAAATAGATCCAATGCCCTTCGACTAAATCTGGTATCCCCGTTAAGTCGAGCGCTCCAATTTGCTGACGATGCAAGCTCTCAACTTTATTTCCCACTGCCGCAAGCATACGTTTCACTTGATGATATACCCCTTGATGCACGGTCATTTGCAGTTCGCATTCAGCTAAGCGTTTTACATCCGTTGCAGCAAAGCTCCCTTTTTCATTTCGCAGCTCCACCCCTTGCTCCAACTGTTGGACCTGTTCATCTGTAACAGGGTCGGCAGTTTTCATCCGATACACTTTTGCCACATGCTTTTTAGGATGTGTCAATGCTTGTAAAAACTGACCATCGTCGGTGAGTAACAATAAACCTGTGGTGTCTTGATCTAGACGACCTACACACTGAATGCCACGATTCAAGAGCACATCGTCAAACAAATCAAAAACACTAAAATGATGTGTCGCCTGATGTGAGCATTCATAGCCTTGAGGTTTATTTAAGGCGATATAGACTTTTTCGCGGTATTCAAAGCTCTTGCCATGTACCTTGTAGTTCAAAGCATCCAATTTGAGTTTATATTTAGGGTCAGTAATGATCTGCCCATCAATTTCAATGGCTGCATTTTTAATCAACTGTTGGCAATGCTTTCGCGAACCAAATCCTTGCGACTGCAACATTTTTTCCAACAGCATCAGCACACCACATTTTTAAATAAAGGCTCATTTTATACTGAAATACAGGAACATCAATCAAAGTACTTGGATCATTCGGCAAAGTGGCTAAAAAAACGTTACAATGCACATGTTTTTTTGACCAGTCTCTCCCCTATGCCGAACTTAGATTTGAATCTGATCGTCCTCTTGATCCTGCTGGCTTGTGGTATTTTCAGTCACAACTCTGCGGTAACCATTGCTGCTGCAGTACTCATTATTTTGCGGATGACACCACTGAGTGAATACTTCCCACTCATCCAACAACATGGATTAAATATCGGGATCATCATTTTAACCATTGCAGTTTTAGTGCCGATTGCAAGTGGTAGAATTAGTGGTGAAAGTATTTTTAAATCTTTTTTAAGTGTCAAATCATTACTTGCCATCGCCATTGGTGTTTTGGTTGCATGGCTAGGCGGGCGCGGCGTAAAACTGATGTCAAACCAACCCGATGTTGTTGCAGGCTTACTAGTCGGAACCGTTGCAGGAGTGGCTTTACTACGTGGCGTTCCAGTCGGCCCACTCATTGCGGCTGGGTTACTTACCCTAATCATTGGTACAGGACAGCCCTAGCCTAGCGAATACAAAAAAATCCAAATTCTCAAGCTAGGCTGGATTGATCTGTATTTGCTGCCTTTAAATTTGACTTCTTTTTATAGAAAGTCCACTCAATATAGCGCTATGAATAAATATTCATCGTGTAGAACCTTCAGAGTTCATATGAATATACGCTTGCTTAGTTCACTTATAACTTTTTTGAACAACCAAATTTTAATGTGATAAAGAACGTATAATACTTTTCATTTTCTCGTCTATTTATGTCCTCTCAAGAAAATAGCATCCCACCAACGAGTCACTTATCTGTCATTATTTTGGCATTAGCACTCGGTGGTTTTTGTATTGGTACGACTGAATTCGTTGCGATGGGACTCATCCAAGAGATCTCACAAAGTTTCAATCTCAGCATTCCTGTCACAGGGCATTTTATTAGTGCCTATGCTTTAGGTGTGACTATTGGCGCACCTGTGATTGCCATTTTGGCCGCAAAGGTTCCGCGTAAAACGCTCTTAATTGGCCTCATGCTGTTTTATGGTATCGCCAATGCCAGTACAGCACTCGCAAACAGCTATGAGTCTATGTTGGTCTCACGTTTTATTGCAGGTTTCCCTCACGGCGCTTACTTTGGTATTGCCGCTTTGGTGGTTGCAGAGTTTGCTGGAAAACAAAAGCGTGCTTCGGCAGTCGCCATGCTCATGATGGGGCTGAATGTCGCGACCGTGATTGGTGTGCCTTTTGCGACATGGCTGGGTCAGCTGTATGGTTGGCGGGCAGGTTTTGAGTTTTCTGCATCTATCGCATTTTTGACTGTGGTCGCAATTTGTTTTGGCCTACCCAAAATGCAACTGGATCACACAGCCAGCATTCAAAATGAGCTGCGTGGACTTAAAAATACACAAATGTGGCTCACGCTTGCTGTCGGTGCAATTGGATTTGGTGGGCTGTTTTCTGTCTATAGTTATGTATCACCTATTTTGACTGAATATACCCATGCTAGCATTCAAGTCATTCCGTTTGCACTGGCATGTATTGGGCTCGGGTTGGTCGTCGGCGGTGTTGTCGCAGGACACTTTGCCGATAAAAACTTAAACAAGGCGATTATTTGGGTCTTAGTTTCCAATGCCTGCTCTTATGTACTTTGTGCCCTGTCTATGGATCACCTTGCCACTGCTTTTATTGCACTCTTCTTGGTTAGCTTCAGTATTGCAGGCTTGGGGCCTTTACTACAAACCCGCTTAATGGATGTCGCTGGTAATGCACAAGGCTTAGCAGCTTCGCTGAATCATTCTGCATTTAATATTGCCAATGCTTTTGGTGCTTTTCTGGGCGGCTGGTTAATTAGCCAAGGTTTAGGTTGGCTAGCTCCAATCTGGGTCGGAGTTTTACTAAGTTTAGGTGGGCTGATTATTTTATTGTTGGCTTTTCAGCATGAGAAAAAGTTGATATCCGCATGTAAAAGCGATTCAAATCAGACTTGTTAACCCCCAATAAATGACTTTATCTAAAACAATAAGCGTGCGTAAGAACTCAATCGTATTGTTATGCACGCTTTTACAATCCATCATTCAGATTAATGTCAGATCATTAAAAATCTTAATGGCATTTTTTTTAAACTCTAAATTTTATTCGATACGCGATAACGTCATCCGCAAGCTGCGGTAAGAATAAAAGCAAAGCTTTTATTTGCAGCCCAAGGCGATGTAATCGCCTTTAATATGGACTGTTTGTTCAAATGACCAATGTGTTTCTTTTGGCGAAAAAAAGAACTCCAAAATTGAACTTAAAAACGGTGAGACTCCGCAGTTAAGAAGTTCAATACGAAACTCCTTAACTGACTGGCATAATCATTCAGGTAGCTTTTTCCCGCAGTGTGGACAATAGGCATATTGCTCACGCTCTTGCCTTAAAGATTCTTCTTTTTGTTCACGAATGAGCTGTAAAATAATATCGTGTGTTTGCTCTTTGGTCAGCCCAACTTCTTTACGAACTTCTTCAATTTTTTCTGTCTCCAAGACAAAATCAATATCGCTATTTTGGATTAGTTCTCGAAATCTGAGTTCAAGTTTTTCTTTACGCTGCTCAAGTTCATTGGCCAAACCATTCGCCAAAATACCCGCAGGTAATGCCGCTAAACCTACACCTAAGATAGTAATAATCGCACCAAGAAAGCGTCCTAACGGCGTAATAGGTGTCACATCGCCATAACCGACGGTGGTCAATGTAACCACGGCCCACCACATTGAAGCAGGAATGGAACTGAAAACTTCAGGTTGTGCCTGACTTTCAATCAAATACACCCCTGCAGCCGCCATAATGATCATAATCATTAAGATGAAAATAACCGCTTGAAATGAGCCTTTTTCACGCTCAATGACACGTAATAAAATTTGTAGAGAGACAAAGTAGCGGGTGAGCTTGAGAAGTCGGAGCAAACGAACAATTCTTAAGAATCGTAAGTCGAACTGAACAAAGAAGTTTAAATAGGCAGGTAGAATAGCCAAAAGGTCGATAATCGCCCCACCACTTTTGACCCAATTTAGACGGTTTTTCCAATCCGACTCAAAACTATTAGATTCAGCAATTGACCAAAAACGTAAAAGATATTCGACGCTAAAAACGATAATAGAAAAGATTTCAAAATAATAGAAAAAGTCTTGATACAACACATAGTACTTTTGCACCGACTCCAGCAAGACCGCAGCAGCATTACTCATAATCAGTGCAATGAGAAAATAGTTTAACCCTCGACTTAAGGGCGTCTCATAATCCTCATTATGCAAATTGTTATAAACAAATTTGCGAAGCGTGTACCAAGCTGTCAATTTCATTACGATTCTAAGTTATTCTTATCCCTTAAAATTCAGTTTAACTGAAGTTCTGGGCAAAGTAAGTAAGAAATTTCTGCACGAAATGTCCTAGTTTTAAGATGTTATTCAATATATAACAGCGCTAAACGAACTTGGTCATAGCCCATACGTGGATTTGTCAGTTCCACAATAGGACGAAGCTTAATCGCACCATCTTCGCTAAAGTGTTCTGTTTGCTGACGCTTCATTAAGCGTTTATAAATTTTCCGCACTTGCTCAACTACTTCTTCTCCAGGATGTGCCACGGAAATATCCAAGCCTTGCTCTTTATGCAACTTTGCCAAATGGTTGATAATAGTTGCAGCCGTCAAACCGCGCTCTTGTGCGATATCTGCAATTTCATAACCACCTTCAAACAATTCACGTGTTTCATCAAGTGTTGCAGAAGCATAGTTGGCTTTACCTGCATTACGGGCAATTTTCTTTTCATTCCGCTCAATCTCAATTTCATTGAGCGTTCCGCCACAGTGACGGATAAATGCCTTGTGCTGCGGGTCAAGATCAACGGCCTCAAAATGTGTTTCGGCTTCATCGGAGAGTTCTTGGAAGCGGCGGTCTGCCTTAATGGCAAGACTATCTAACTCCAAAGCTTGTTCATTAAAACCCAGTAGCCTTAAACCATCCAAAGTCTTTAAGCGCGACAAAGCCACATAGCCCTGTCCTTTTTCAAAAGTATGGCTGAGGTTAATTTCCGCTGCCGCTAAAGTCATCCCTTGCGACTTATGAATGGTAATGGCCCATGCCAAACGCAATGGAATTTGCTGAAAACTGGCAATGGTTTTGCCTGCATCATTGTCCACTGACCAAGTTTCAGGCTCAACCACCAGTACCGTACCATCAGTCAGTTTGACCTTCGGCAAGATCCCAAAGTCATCATCTTCTTCAAAGCCCACTACTTCGCCTAAGCTACCGTTGATATAGCCCACATCGAAGTTGTTCTTTACAAACATCACTTTGGCATTTTTCTTGAGGGTTAGGTTTTCAGGTGCTCGCACAGAAGACTTTAACGTTTCAATAAGCTTGTCATTGCCATCACACACCGCTTCAAACTGTCGACCTTCATTTTCAATTTCATTCAAATGTTTGAAATTGATGGTGTCCACGTCCATATTATGCGTATATAAACGTGTAAAGATTTCCCCAATATCTTGCTGACGTGTAGCTTGTAAAGCCTGCAAGTGCTGAGCGTTAATACTCTGACTGCGGATGGCATTTAAAATATCATTGAGGTAATCATTGCCCTGACGGTGCTGCTCAGTCAAATAACACACACGAAACTTGGCTTCGACCCAAGCATCAGACATAAAACAGAATTTATCGCGGTTGCGCTCTTCATTTTTACCAACTGGCGGTAACTGGAAGAAGTCACCCGCAACAATCACTTGAATCCCGCCAAATGGCTCTTCACTTTCCTTAAAGAACTTAAGGACTTTATTGACCAAATTGAGTTGCTTGGCATGTAGCATCGAAATTTCATCAATGATTAAGACTTGGGCATTTTCTAAATGCTCTTTTAAGTATTTACGTTCTTTCATGCGTTTGAGTTCATCTTCCCCCAACGCATCTTTAATTCCAATGCCAGCCCAAGTATGAATGGTCATCCCATTCATATGCGTCGCGGCAATACCTGTGGAAGCAGTAATCGCCACAGGCACTTTACGGGCTTTTAAATAGTTAATGTATTGGTTCAGCGTATAGGTTTTTCCTGCACCAGCGGAACCGGTTAAAAAGACATTTTCGCCCGCTTTTAAGAGTTTGAGTGCAGTTTCTTGCTTCATAAGACCTATACCATTGATGAACGGCTATAGCCTACCGAGTTTTTGCTAAAAAGTTAAGCAGATCTCGTCATACAGTAAATGATGTGCGACAAATTAGGTCCATTGTTGTTTAATTTTTAAGAGCTTGGTTATTGGGTTTGATTCAGCATGGCAATAAATTGTTCAGCGACGACAACATCATCAGGTAGCGCTTTTTGGTTATTTGGATATTCAAGCTGATCAAATAACAGCTGCCCTGCAATATAATGACAACCGAGCGTCAAGTGCCGCTGTGCGTCGGTATGACTCATATGAAATGCAGCATATTCACGAACGATAATTCGCTCAGCAAAACTGGCTGCTAAACAATGTTGAAAGCGACGTGATTCAGCAATGATGCGATCAATATCTTTGAGCTCCTCAAGCACCCAACTCTCAATAAAATAATAAGCTTCATGACTAATTGGTTGCCATGAGACATAACCAAGCTTTCGTTTCAGTTCCGCAAGCAGCTCTTGGCTATGCAATTGATCATGCCACTGCACAGCCTGATGAAATAGGCTCTTCCACGTGACATTTTTTAAAATCTCCTTTTGCGTCTCGAAATGTTCAGGCAAATAATCGCGCACATATGCATCAAACACCGAAACTCGTAAAGGGGGATGATTTAAATAAAACAACTGTCTAAAGCTTTCAATATACAGTTTATGTTGCTTTAACTGAAGATAAAAATCACGGTGTTGTTGCTTATCTTCGCTAAAATAAGTCACTAAGTCTTCTGGGAGTTTCTGCGCAATTTTATCTAGATGCTGAATATAGGCCTGCATTACACGACTCAATTTTGTGTAGACCCGTTTCCCCCGTTCGGGCTGTTGTTCGACCACACGGCGCAGCAGTTCGAGCCATTCATCTAAATACAAAATAGATGGGCTGATCGCTATCCGCTGATCATCCATATCTTGGCGTCTATTTTTTAAGACCACATGCTGGTTGGCCTCCAGCTCAAACCAGTGCTGTTGTAAGGCATACTCATAGCAACTTTGTATAAATAAGCGAGCCGCAACATGTTGGAAGTACTTTAAAGTCGTGACAATAATCTCAGGATGATAAGACTGAGTATCGAGATAACTTAAAGCCGTTACGGCAACGCGTATACTACTGTGCTGAATATTTTGACTAACCCAGTCTGTCACCACCGCTTTTTGTTTGAATAACCAATTTACGGTACGGCTTTCATCAAAAATCGGGAGTTTAGCGACCTTCTTTTGCCATGTCTTGGTCTCAGTTTTTAAAAAATGCCGCTTAGACAACAAATCACGCGATGTCCAAAAATCCCGATGCATAAGCCGCACAAAGCCAAGCATATGGGGCTGCTCTTTAGCATGCGGATACAACAAATGAATGTCGTGCGTATGATCCATCAACTCTTGTAAAGAAAACCGTTCAGGAAATGCCGTTTGTATAATGCGATAAACATGTGGTTCTAAGAATTGATTGGCACTGCAACACAGCTCATCATAACTATTCATCAACGACTGTAAGGGTAAAATATCTTCCGCCTGATCTACATCTAAGTTGCATAAGCGCTGCAACTCGGCCAGCAAACTTCGCTCAGAGGTTGGATCATCTGTATTGAATTCAACTTGCTGGCACAGCTGTTGAAAGAGTTCTGATTGCGTTTGCCGTATTTCAGTCAAAATCGTTTGCACGCGACTCGGCCCATCGAACAAAACAAACACCTGCTGAAGAATCAGCTGACGCAACTGTTTAACTTTATTACGCAAATACAAAGAATGTTGTGGGGACTGATCACCCACTAAAAACACAATGTCGTGTAAACAAAACTCTTCGAGTGCTTCCGCATAGTGCCCTTGATAGATAAACTGTGGAACACACAGCTCCGCCTGTTCCGTCGGTATATAAAACTGAATATGAAAACAATGATTTAAAATTTGAATCCGTTGTTTTTTTACGTCGACACTTAAAACATTTTGCACATTGAGTGTGGAAAGAAAAGCGGCCTGCTCGTGATAAAGCTGCTGAATACTCGGAACAACTTGTCTTAACTGTATAGCAAGACTTTGATATTGCTTAAGCTTATCGTTTTTCTCCACGGCTGGCCCTCTTTGAATTTGGCTATTTTCACCACAACTTCAAAACCAATATAAACAAATCCTGAACCACAGGCTATGCCTTTTATCGATAGCCATTTTGTTCGGTGAAGCCATTTTTCCTCATTCCCTTACTCATGGTAGGTATTTGGTAGGTACACAAGTTTTTGGAATCATTCAATACTCTAAAAACGGTAATGAGCACCGATAACAACATAAATAATGGTAGAAGGAATCGCACCATGGCTTTTAAAAATATTGCAGATCAAACGAACGGTTTTTATATCCCTTGTGTTTCACTTTTTGGCCCAGGCTGTGCCAAAGAAATTGGTGGCAAAGCACAAAACCTCGGTGCAAAGAAAGCGCTGATTGTGACCGACGCAGGTTTATTTAAATTTGGCGTAGCCGACACCATTGCAGGATATCTCAAAGATGCAGGTGTTGATAGCCACATCTTCCCAGGTGCAGAACCGAACCCAACTGACATCAATGTCCACAACGGCGTGACTGCGTATAACGAACAAGGTTGTGACTTTATTGTGTCCTTAGGTGGTGGTTCTTCCCATGACTGCGCTAAAGGTATTGGACTCGTGACTGCGGGTGGCGGTCATATTCGTGACTACGAAGGAATTGATAAAAGTACGGTTCCAATGACTCCTCTTATTGCCATCAACACCACGGCAGGTACAGCATCAGAAATGACGCGCTTCTGTATTATTACCAATACAGATACGCACGTAAAAATGGCAATTGTAGACTGGCGCTGCACTCCACTGATTGCAATTGATGACCCTAAACTGATGATTGCAAAACCTGCAAGCTTAACAGCAGCAACAGGTATGGATGCCTTAACCCATGCGGTAGAAGCTTATGTTTCAACAGCGGCAAATCCAATCACCGATGCCTGTGCTGAAAAAGCCATTTCGATGATTAGCGAATGGTTAAGTCCAGCAGTTGCGAACGGCGAAAACTTAGAAGCACGTGATGCCATGAGTTATGCACAATATTTAGCAGGTATGGCATTTAATAATGCATCACTAGGTTATGTCCATGCTATGGCTCACCAACTCGGTGGCTTCTATAACCTACCTCACGGCGTATGTAATGCAGTCCTACTCCCACACGTCTGTGAGTTCAACTTAATTGCCTGCCCTGACCGTTATGCACGTATTGCTGAACTGATGGGAGTTAACATCACAGGTTTAACTGTGACAGAAGCTGGATATGCTGCCATTGACGCGATTCGTGAACTATCTGCATCGATTGGTATTCCATCGAGCTTATCTGAACTGGGTGTGAAAGAGCAAGATTTGGGTGTTATGTCTGAAAATGCGCAAAAAGATGCCTGCATGCTGACGAACCCACGTAAAGCAAACCATGCTCAAGTGGTCGACATCTTCAAAGCTGCACTCAAATCTGGTGCTTCAGTGGTCGATTTTAAAGCAGCGGTATAAGTTCTCTCCTTAACTTTTAGTTTGCTTTGACAATTTAAGTGGAATGAAACAGACGTCCATACTGTTTCATTCAGGTAAGCCTAATCCTTGCTTACCCGTGCACTTAAATTGTCTTTTTTTATTTGTGGTTGACAAAGTTTTGCACTTCATCAAGGATAAGAAAACTCATGACAATAACAACCAGAGCAAATTATGTCAGAAAATCAAACTCATCCTGCGTATACACCTGATGTCCTCGGCGAAGGCTATGAACAATTAAAACTCAGTTTCCCAGACGATTATGAAGGTGCAGTCTGCGCAACCCTCGTGCGCAAAAAAGCCCCGAAAAATACTCAAAAAGCTGTGCTGTATATCCACGGCTTTATTGACTACTTTTTTCAAACCGAAATGGCTGAACAATTTAACCAACATGGTTATGATTTTTATGCGCTGGATTTACGTAAATACGGGCGCTCTTATTTAAGTCATCAAAAATACTACAATGTCCGTGATCTCAGCGAATACGATGCTGAAATTACCCAAGCCTTAGAGATCATTGGCAATGAAGGCCATACTACGGTGCTGCTTGCAGGACACTCTACGGGTGGCTTAATCACGACTTTATACGCTGCACACAATCCTAAGCATCCGCTGATCAAAGCACTTTGGGCCAATAGCCCTTTTTATGATTTTAATATGCATCCCATTAAGCGCAAACTTGGCGTGCCGCAGCTCAGCCGACTCGCAAAGCATTTTCCTGACATCAAGTTTCCAAGTGAACTGAATAAATGGTATGTACCGAGCCTGCATCAAAACGAGCATGGTGAATGGAACTTTGATTTGGAGTGGAAACAACCAAGCTACTCTATGGTTCGCATCAGCTTTGTACGTGCAATTCATGAAGCACAGAAAGAAATTCATCGCGGTGGTTTAAAGCTCTCTGTTCCTGCACTCATTATGCATTCACATCAAACGCTTAACCCGAAGAAATGGGGCCTAGCCGCGCAAACCAGTGATGTGATTTTAGATGTTAAAGACATTGAAAAGCAGGCTAAAAATTTACAAGGTGACGTCAGTGTCGTGACCATTCAAAACGGTTTACACGACTTAGTACTCTCCGCACCTGAAGTTCGTACCGAAGTTTATACTAAGCTGTTCCAATGGCTCGAGCAAAAAATAGTGTAAATATACCTTTCCAACACAATTAAGAATTCTTAAATTTTATATTTCTCAAGTAGCTGATGCGCAGGATGTCCATTCGGTGTCAGCTCAATGAGTCGCTCAACAGCATCAATCGCCTCTGGGTAACGTGCGACATGTTTAAACAACATATCGGTTTCATTGGCTTTAAAAATCGCACTGCTTAAACGTGACTCCAAACAGTCGCGCCATGCACATAGAAATGGACTTTCCGTTTTAGGCAGTAAAACACCTGAACAAAGTTTTAACGCGGTTTCGATATATGCAGCATCTAAGGCTTGCTCGGCTTGTAAAAAATCGGCCTCGATATGCGCCAAAATTCGATAGGGACGAGATCCCAACATACCACCGAGCAAGTCACGCAGTTGTGACATTTCGGCCTTAAGTGTTCCCACACTTACCTTGCGCTCACCATATAAGGCCTGATGCAAAGTGTCTAAAGTCATGCCCTGTGGGCACAGCGCTAAGATGGTCAGAATTTCAATTTGTCGCGGTGTGAGCACCATCACTTTGCCATTGAAATGTACTTGCGGCACACCAAAAGCACGGATATATAACTGTTGACGCTGATATTCTAACAGTGCCGTTTGGATGATAGATGCACAGCGCTCTGCTGCGAGTAGACCAAGGCTATTATGATTTTTCCATGTGGTGGATAAATCAATCACCCCAAGGACGTGTTTTGAGTAAGGGTCGATGATCGGCGCCGCATAACAGACCCAATCATGGATGGAGCTCATGTAGTGTTCATTTGAAAAGACACAACTGGACTGTTGCGTTTTTAAGGACAAGGCCAATGCATTGGTCCCCACCAATTCCTCTCGCCACTGCCCGCCTTCAACAAAATGTACACTTTCTGCCGCATTACGCATTTGTCTGCTGGACGCACTCCAAATAATCGTACTCCCAATATCGCCTACAGCGACCACCATCGAAGACTGTTGTGCAATATGTCTTAGTTCATCTGCGCAGTAACTCAAAGCATGTTGTAGCGCTGAACCTTGTGACATAGAACCTTCAGAAATGGGCGCAGCAAAGCGATCTTTTGGAATTTCTGCGGAGTTAGAGCGCTGCCATGAACTTGCAATACTTTTTCCCAGTTGTTCAGCTTGTACCGTCGAAATACTGCTACTGGTTCTAAGCTTTTCTATTTCTTGTCTTTTCTGTATTAAATGTTGCATTGCCATCATTCCTTATTCTCAAAACAATTCCTGATATACGTCCACTGTATTACTTGGTTGTAAACATTTGTCAAAGGCTTGTAAACCTCCTTCCTTCCAACCTTTTTCCAACCTTATATTAGTTATGCTACTTAAATATTGTACAGATGTACCTTATACCAAAGCTGTAGATGCTTTTAAAAAATCAATAAGCAAAGGAACTTCAATATGCGCTATGTAGACCCTAACCAATCTGGTTCTAAAGTAGAATTTAAAGCACAGTATGACAACTTTATTGGTGGCGAGTGGGTTGCTCCAGTAAAAGGTGAATACTTTGAAAATATCTCTCCTGTCGACGGTAAAGTTTTTACAAAAGTCCCTCGCTCATCTGTAGAAGACATCGAGCTTGCACTGGATGCTGCGCATAAAGCCAAAGAACAATGGAACAAATCTTCTCCTACTACACGTTCAAATTTACTCCTTAAAATTGCAGATCGTCTAGAACAAAATCTAGAAAAATTGGCTGTGGCTGAAACATGGGACAATGGTAAACCGATTCGTGAAACGCTCGCAGCGGACATTCCTTTAGCCATTGACCATTTCCGCTATTTCGCAGGCTGTATCCGTGCGCAAGAAGGCGGCATTTCTGAAATTGATGAAGATACTATTGCCTATCACTTCCACGAACCATTAGGCGTGGTAGGACAAATCATTCCATGGAACTTCCCAATTTTGATGGCGACATGGAAAATTGCTCCTGCACTTGCTGCGGGTAACTGTATTGTTTTAAAACCTGCTGAACAGACCCCTGCGAGCATTTTGGTTTTAATTGAACTCATTCAAGACTTACTACCACCCGGTATTTTAAACATCGTCAACGGTTATGGTGTTGAAGTGGGTCGTCCACTCGCAACCAATCCACGTATTGCTAAAATTGCATTCACTGGCTCTACTGCTGTGGGTCAAATGATCATGCAATATGCCACTGAAAACGTAATTCCTGTAACGTTGGAATTAGGTGGTAAGTCTCCAAACATCTTCTTTGAAGACATTATGGATCAAGACGATGAGTTCTTAGACAAAGCCCTTGAAGGTTTTGCCATGTTTGCACTTAACCAAGGTGAAATTTGTACATGTCCATCACGCGCTTTAGTTCAAGAAAGTATTGCAGATAAATTCCTTGAAATGGCAGTTGAACGTGTGAAACGCATTAAAACGGGTCACCCGCTCGATACAGAAACGATGATTGGTGCGCAAGCTTCACTTGAACAACAAGAGAAAATTTTGGGTTGTATCGCAACAGGTCGCGGTGAAGGTGCACAAGTACTGACAGGTGGTAGTGAGCGTAATGAAGTGGGTTCTGGTTTCTATATTGAACCAACCATTTTCAAAGGCACCAATGACATGAAAATTTTCCAAGAAGAAATTTTTGGACCTGTACTTTCTGTGGCAACATTCAAAGATTTTGACGATGCGATTAAAATTGCCAACGACACTATTTATGGTTTAGGCGCTGGTGTATGGTCACGTTCAGCACATACCTCTTACCGTGCAGGTCGTGCAATTCAAGCGGGTCGAGTTTGGACCAACTGTTACCACATCTACCCTGCACATGCCGCTTTCGGTGGTTATAAAAAGTCAGGGATTGGTCGTGAAAACCACAAAATGATGCTCGATCATTACCAACAAACTAAAAACTTACTTGTGAGCTATGCAACTAAGCCTATGGGCTTCTTCTAAGCACTTAGTCTATTCATATATAGTTCTCTATGTGTTTAGGGTGATTCGTTACCCTAAACATTTTCTCTATCAACCATCAACCATCAACCATCAACCATCAACCATCAAAACAATAATTCAAAACTGTGTCATATAAACATTAGACAGGACGTCTAGTCGCTTGGTACTGAAATTGCATAAATATTGCATCCATCAAGCCATCTATAAAAACTCAAGATATGGAGCTTCACATGACCGATTCTCCCATTAACAGCTCAACGACTCCACTCTCTACTTCAACTGTAAGCACATCTGACGACTATTTTGAAAAAAGGCAACTGAAACAAGGTGCTGTAGGCTGGCTATTATTAGTCGGTTTAGGCGTGGCTTATGTCATTTCTGGCGACTTTGCTGGCTGGAACTTCGGTCTTGCTCAAGGTGGCTGGGGCGGTATGTTTATCGCAACGGTTGTCGTAGCCATCATGTACTTATGCATGTGCCTGTCTATGTCTGAAATGGCCACCATGCTGCCCACTGCGGGAGGTGGCTATAGCTTTGCGCGTACCGCATTTGGCCCATTTGGTGGCTATCTCACTGGCACGGCGATTTTAATTGAATATGCCATCGCCCCTGCGGCTATCGCATGCTTTATTGGTGCCTACTGCGAGGCCTTATTTGGTGTCGGTGGATGGATCATTTATCTCATCTGCTATCTGGTTTTTATGGGTATTCATCTTAAAGGTGCAGGTGAAGCCCTCAAGATTATGTTTGTCATTACCGCCATTGCAGCCGTCGCTCTTTTTGTCTTTATCATCGCAATGGCGCCACATTTTAACAGCGCCAACTTATTTAACATTGCACCAACTGAAAATATCGGTGCAAGTAGCTTCCTACCGATGGGTTATATCGGCATTTGGGCGGCCGTACCCTATGCCATTTGGTTCTTTTTAGCGGTAGAAGGTGTACCACTAGCAGCAGAAGAAGCCAAAGATCCATCCAAATCCTTACCACGTGGTTTGATCGGTTCGATGCTAATTTTGGCCGCTTTTGCCCTACTTATTCTGTTCTTAGGTGCTGGTGCTGCTGGCGCAGAACAACTTAAAGAATCAGGCGCACCCTTAGTTGATGCACTGGTAGCCGTCTATGGTCAAAACAGTTGGTTAGGCAGTTTTGTCAATTTTGTAGGTCTGGCAGGTTTAATTGCAAGTTTCTTCTCCATCATTTATGCCTATTCACGTCAAATTTTCGCCTTATCTCGTGCGGGGTATTTACCGACCTCGTTATCACTGACCAATAAAAACAAAGCGCCTTATTTAGCGATTATTATTCCCGGCATCATTGGTTTTTTATTGTCTCTAACAGGTGAAGGTGATCTGCTCATCCTGATGGCGGTATTTGGTGCGACCATTTCTTATGTCTTGATGATGCTTTCTCACATTAAACTGCGCATCAGCCGTCCAGAATTACATCGTCCCTATAAAACCCCAGGTGGAATTGTCACCTCATCGATTGCTTTGGTATTAGCCAGTATTGCGGTGATAGCTGGTTTTGTGGTGGATCCTAAAGTTTGGTTTATGGCCGCAGGCATCTATGCGCTATTTATTGCCTACTTTATTTTCCATAGTCGCCATCGACTCGTTCAAGGTACACCTGAAGAAGAATTTGAAAGTATTCGTAAGGCCGAACAAGACTTATAGAAGGACCTATAACATGGCTTATAAAACATTGATTGGACATCAGCACTATGTGTTTAATGATTTAAAAACTTTAATGGCAAAAGCAACCCCGCTGCGCTCAGGTGATCAACTTGCAGGTGTTGCGGCGGAAAATGCCACTGAACGTGTTGCCGCACAAATGGCATTGGCCGATG
>CAACWN010000141.1_pt1 | contig 40071 bp, 43 predicted proteins | sample 2275671 | NCBI WGS metagenome assembly CAACWN01 (sample SAMEA5312464, study PRJEB27640) | indoor metagenome | biome: indoor environment; feature: controlled; material: polymer furnished wood metals | place: Austria | collected 2011-04-21 | reverse complement strand
GTGATGGGTTGTCTCCTGTCAACGGGTCATCTGATCACCAGTTGCCTACAGGAGTCCGTTAACAGTCGCTGGTTTTATGCCTATTTGATGGGTGTAGCAGCACAGGTGAAACGCAGCTATCAAGTTCCTTTGGTGTTGATTGTTGACAATGCCTCGATTCATCGCAGCAAACAGATGGTAGATTGGCGCAAGCTTCTTGTACAAGAATATTCAACGACTTTGTATTTTCTACCTGCGTATAGTCCTGAGCTGAATAGAATTGAGATGGTTTGGAAGCAGATGAAGTATAACTGGCGGGATTTTAAGGTAATGAAGGCAGATCAAATAGAGCGTTGGGTTGGGCAGATTTCAAAGGGTTTTGGTAATGAATACATGTTTACTTTTTAGTTGATACTTATGCCCAACAAAGCCGCACAATTCGACAGTTTTTCTTTGGCCAACATGGTGCCACAAGCCCCTAAAAATAATCAGCAAGTGTGGCGTGAATTGGAAGAAGCCACACGGGCGCTTGTGACCAAGCAAAAGCTAGATGTTTTTGTGGTGACTGGGCCAGTGTTTCAGGGCAAAAAGCTCAAGACCATTGGTCAGGGAGTGATTGTTCCGAGTGCGATTTACAAAGCGGTCTATATGCCAAAAACGGGTGCAATTGGCGCTTATTACGCACCGAATGATAATTCACAGCAGGTAAGAATTGTCAGTGTCTGCTATTTGGAAGAGCAGTTGGGTGTGAATTTATTTCCGCAACTGACAGAAGAGCAAAAACGTAATACCTATAAACTACCGTTGACAGCAACGGCGGTAAAAGCCAATAGTACAATTCAGTATTCACATTGGGATGCGGAAAGTCAGTGTGCAGAAGAGGTTTCATCCGAGCAGCTCAAAGCCTTACAAAAAAACTTTAAATCGGGCTCTACTCAGTCGAATACTGGTAGCACCGCAACAAAGGGCACGGGTATTGATGCGGCGGATCAAGATGCAATTGTGAAACAATTAGTCGACGTCTTATTGCAATATATTTTGCAGCTGTTACGTTAAAGTTCTAGGCAGTTGTATGTATAGACATTCGACTGCAGTGCCCAATGCCTGAAAAATAAATACGAGTAAAAATAAAATGTTTAAACCTTTTGTACAAGGCAACGAGTCTCATGCCATTCATGATTTGACCCTTGAAAATGACACAGACTGCGTCAGTATTTATGGCAATTTACAACTCACCAAAGACCAAGCTGGCCTAGCTGCGGCCAAAGCATTGCAGGCGTATCTGAATGCCATTGTGCAACAGCTTGAAAGTGAAGCTCAGCTTCCTGAGAAAATTGAACGTCCGCAGTCGGGTGAAATTGACAATCCGTTTTTATAACATAAGTCTATCTATGTTCCATGTGGAACAATAACAAACCCTACAGATTGTAGGCTTTGTTATTAATGGGGAGAGAAAAAATTAATCCTCTTTTTCTAAAATTTTATAAATAATAGCGCCGATAATGGCACCGACAATCGGAGCAACCCAGAACAACCAGAGTTGGCTTAAAGCGGCTGTTTCAGCAAATATTGCAACACCTGTACTTCGTGCAGGGTTAACCGAGGTGTTGGTCACAGGAATACTGATCAGGTGAATCAAGGTCAAAGCTAAACCAATGGCAATCGGCGCGAAACCAGCAGGCGCACGCTTATCTGTGGCGCCCATAATCACGATTAAGAACATTGCGGTCAGTACAATTTCAATCATTAAAGCGGAGATTAAGGAGTATTTTCCTGGTGACAGTTCGGCATAACCATTGGTCGCAAAGCCTCCTGTACCGGCGAAACCAGCTTGTCCTTGGACAATCAGGTATAACACCCAAGCGGCTAAAACTGCTCCGACCACTTGGGAGACCACATAGGGATCAGATCTTTGGTATCAAAACGTCCACCGACCCATAAGCCGACACTGACTGCAGGGTTAAAGTGACCGCCAGAGATATGTCCAAGTGCAAAGGCACCCGTTAAAACGGTTAAACCAAAGGCAAGTGCAACGCCAAGAAAGCCGATGCGCAACTCGGGAAAAGTTGCTGCAAAAATGGCACTGCCACAGCCTCCGAAGACCAACCAAAACGTTCCGATGAATTCAGCAAGATATTTATTCATAATGCGCTTTTTGTAGTTATTGATGTTTTATTCGCATAGAACTTTATATCTAACGAGAAAATGCTCGTTTTTCAATCAATTTAACAAAAAAAGCATGACATCCTGATGACGTGGATTAAACAGGTCAGATTTTAGTGAAAATGCTGAATACGCCACTGCTGAGGTGTGACTTGTGTCCAGTGTTTAAAGGCACGTTGAAAAGCACTTTGCTCTGAGTAACTTAGCAACAGTGCAATTTCCTGTAAGCTGAGGTGTGGATCTTTTAAGTATTGCTCCGCCAAAATACGTCGAACTTCTTGCATCCGCTGTTGGTAGGTCGTGCCTTGTTGTTGTAAGTAACGTTGCAGCTGTCGGACTGAAAAATTCAGTTGCCGAGCAATATGTTCAATTTGATATTGGTTTTTTTGTAGCCCCGTTAAAATCGCATGCTGTAAGCGCTGGTCGATGTGAGTAGAGTTGGGAAGTTTTTCCAGTAAGGCTTCGGCCTGCTGTAAGAGCAGTTTTTGCAGGGTTTGATCACCTTGCTGAAAGGGCATGGATAATTCGCTGAGGGGAATCATCATCATCGGTCGGCTTTGAGAGAAGCGAACTTTACAATTAAAGTACTGCTCATACAGTGCCGTATTTTTCGGGGCAGGGTGAGTAAAATGAACCTCGCTGAGCTGGATGTCGTCATGGGCGACAAAGTGCTTCATAAACTGAATGATCAGCGCCATCGCCACTTCATTGCTGAGTTGTGTGGTCAGTTCAATCGGCATCTCCACCCAACCAAAGCATAGATTTTCACCTTCAATTGCAACATATAGTGAACTGCCATCATAAATGAGGCGGTGAAAGTCATGATAACGAGTGAGTGCCTCACCTAAATTTTCGCAGGACAGCGCAATATAGCCCAAAATGCCTAAATGTTTGGGCTGTACATACTTTGCAATCTCAAGTCCGAGCGCAGGGATGTGCAGATGGCTGTCAAGATCATTCAGTAACTCTAACCACAGGGCATAATCAAAACGTTCTAAGTTCTGTGCTTTTTCAAGTTGTTCAGAAATTGAGTAGCCCACGGCTTGGCAATAGGCATAGAGTAAATGCCCCAGTCCACCGTAGACAGAACCTGTGTAGTCTTTGAAATGTTGCATTTATTGGCTCTATTGTTCTTGTCGTAATTTGTCAATGAATTTGAATGCTAGGGTCAATATTTAGCATAGTTTCCACATTATATTCAATCTGAATATAGGAGGAATTTGCCATGTGGAAGGGTTTTGTCGCAGGACTAGTGGTTGCCAATGCGTTTGAGTGGGTTGCACATAAATATATTTTGCATGGAACACACCGTGCTGGAAAGCCGCGCTATAGCCCCGTGCCTGACAGCATGAAATCGCATTGGGAGCATCATCGAGAAGTGCGGAAAACCACGTTTCACGATCATGGTTATGTTGAAGGTTGGAGCAACTGGCGTACCAAAAATGAAATCGTGTCACTCGCTGTCGTAGCGGGTGTGTTTGGGACATTATTTTATCCTGTCTCCAAAGGCATGACTTTGTCTGTGCTGTACAGTGCGGGAAATTATTACTATATTCACCGTCGTGCGCACTTAGAGCCAGACTGGGCAATGCGTAAGATTCCTTGGCATTATGATCATCATATGAACTCTAATCAGGATGCCAACTGGTGTGTGACCAAGCCATGGTTTGATTACATTTTAGGAACGCGGGTCATTTCCTCATTGGATTTGCAAGAGCAAAATCCGTTGGGTATTGCTTTACCCCAAGTGGTGTCGGATAAGCTCACCCAGTGGGTCAATCAGGTCTTCCCTGCAAAATGGGTTAAGGCACCTGAAGTGATTACGCTGAACTCAGCGCAGACGACGGAAATGGTTGCAGGATAACTGAATAGGTATTTTGTCGTGATTTGTCAATAATATTGGTATATATTGTCAATATTTCGTCATTTGAACATTCTATAGTAAAGCTGTTGATGAGGTGAAATCATCTCATGATCGCTAGTACGTCATTTTTCATTTTCCAGTTTAACAAGACAATGTTGTAGTTATTCTAGGTTTATAGGGAGTCGCAAGACTCCCTTTTTTTATCTCAAAAATTGAGAGCATAATTGCGGTCAAGATCCAGCGAACATTCTAAGCTTTAATATCTGCTGCATAATAGAGGCGATAGTACTGTCTGACTTAGCATTAGCTCAGCTGTGCCGAAGTACAGCGTAACTGAGCCTTTTAATTTGTATGCTTTTTAAAGTCGGTTAAAATATAGCGATCCATTTCATCGGTATAGTCCGGGGAAAACTGAAAGCAAACATGCTCGTTGATGTTTAAGGTTTTGAGATCAGGGAAGCTTTGTCTGGCACGTGGACTATTGCTAAATAAAAAAGCTTGTTGATCATTCTGAAAGTAAAACACTTTTTCAGTACTGATGTTGTGACGTCGATAATGAGTGACCTCTGACCATTGTGTAAAAATACCACAAGCCTGAATTTGATCAGGTGCAATCAGCGCTTTTTCATAATACTGTTTAAACTGGTATTTGCAGAAGCTGATATAGCTAAACAGGCATAAACCAAGGAGTAACAGTACAGCTAGCATACCGAAAGGGCGGTCAGCATATTTCTTCATCAAAAGGATGAAAACAAAACAGATCAATAGACCACAAATAAATAAGATTAGTTCTAAGTGATACATTTTTTCTCATCTTTAAAATGATAAAAAGAGTACTCGAAAGCACTCTTTTTCATAGGTTTTACGGTTATGGTCTGTTTATAGACGCATTTCGATGCCTTGCTCTGCAAGGTATTTTTTCGCTTCAGGAATGGTGTGTTGTCCAAAGTGGAAAATAGAAGCAGCCAGTACAGCGTCTGCGCCACCTTTTAAAATACCATCGGCCAAGTGTTGTAAGTTACCGACACCGCCCGAAGCAATGGTTGGAATGGTGACGCGGTCATTGATTTGACGCATCAGCTCGAGGTCATAACCTGCTTTAGTACCATCGGCATCCATCGAAGTAATCAGCAGTTCGCCTGCACCAAAGTCGGCCATTTTCACGGACCATTCAATTGCATCAATACCCGTTGGTTTACGGCCGCCATGGGTAAAAATTTCCCATTTATTCTCGCCCGTTTTTTTTGCGTCAATGGCAACCACAATACATTGTGCGCCAAAGCGTTGCGATGCTTCTTGTACAAATTCTGGGTTAAACACCGCTGCTGAGTTAATGCTGACTTTGTCCGCGCCAGCATTGAGTAAGAGACGAATGTCTTCAACTTTGCGAACGCCACCACCGACCGTTAAGGGAACAAAAACCGTTTCAGCCATACGTTCAACCGTACGATAAGTCGTGTCACGACCATTCGAAGTTGCGGTAATGTCTAAGAAGGTAATTTCATCAGCACCTTGTTCGTTATATCGACGTGCTACTTCTACTGGGTCACCTGCATCACGAATATCAAGGAATTGAACACCTTTCACTACACGACCGTTGTCTACGTCGAGGCAAGGAATAATACGTTTAGCTAGCATAATTTTTTCCAAAAATAACAGCCGATTATGAAACTTCGCGACTTAGATGCTACACCTTAATAGTCGGAGCGGGTATTCTATCAAACTTATGTAAGTTTTTTTGCAGGTTTTATATGTCGGTTTATACCACTTTGACTTTACAGGAAGTTCAGGCGTTTGCAGCACCTTATGGACTTGAGGTAATCGATCTGATCCCAATTCAAGGCGGTATTCAAAATACGAACTATTTTATTGTGTGTGAAAATGCTGTGCAGTATGTATTGACTGTATTTGAAGAAATGGATGAACAGGGCGCAGGCGAATTGGTTCCTGTACTTGAGCATTTAGGTCAGGCAGGTTTAGTGGTTCCTGTACCTTTAAGTCACTCAGGCAAAGCCATTCATAGTTTAAAAGATAAACCTGCCCAAATTGCCCCACGGATGATGGGCAAACATCCCATGCCTGCGACCCTTGAGCAAGCCGAGGCGATTGCGGTTGCACAAGCGCAAATGCATGTCGCACTGCAAAATTTTCCACTGGAGCGTGCAGAATACCGTGACCATGACTACTGGCTCGCTGTAGCGTTACAGATGAAACCAACTTTAAGTGAAGCGGATCAGGCACTGCTCAGTAAGTTGTTGGGTTTGTATGACGCATTATCAGCGGTTTATCCGAATCGTCCAAAGGGCTTTATCCACTCGGATTTATTCCGTGACAACACTTTGTTTGAGGGCAATCAGCTCAAAGGCATTTTAGACTTTTATGAACTGAATAAAGATGAGTTCTTGTTTGATATTGCGATTACCCTGAATGACTTCTGTACCGAATATCCAAGTGTGCACTTAAATGAAGACAAGGCAATTGCATTTTTAAACGCCTATGAAAGCGTTCGTCCTTTGACGACTGATGAAAAATCTTGCCTCGAGTTGTATCTGGCGATGGCTGCTGCGCGTTTTTGGATGATGCGTTTACAAGTGGCACAAAAAAATGCTGAACAAGGCCGTACGGGGGATGACATTTTGCAGAAAAATCCTGCTGAAATGCGTAATATGGTGATTGACCGCTTAAAGTTTGTAACTGCTTAAATAGGAAAGAAAAATGCGTGACCAAGGACGACTCATTGAATGGTTTGATGAAAAAGGCTATGGCTTTATTCAGCCCAACGATGACAGCAAAGATCGCGTGTTTTTACATATCAAGGACTTTGCACGGCAAGGTCCTCGCCCTATTTTAGGCTGTGCGTTGGAATACAATGTGATTGTGGATGCGCAAGGGCGTTATCGTGCACAGCAAGTTAGTTATTTAAAAGCATCACAAACCCAAAAGAGCCGTACCCAAAAAGTCTCCCCGAAAAAGACCGAACAGGGTCAACGTTGGAGTCCAATGCAAATTGCGTCGGTGGCATACATCGTGTTTTTGGCGTTATTGGTACTCCTGGGGCGTTTGAGTGGATTGGTGCTGCTGTTGATTAGTGTGATGAATGCGGCCAGTTATTGGTTCTATGCGCAAGATAAAGAAGCTGCGAAAAATGGACAGCGCCGTGTACCTGAAAATACACTGCATCTCCTTTCATTTTTGGGCGGTTGGCCTGCAGCATGGTTAGCGCAGCAAAAGCTACGATATAAAACACAAAAACAACCCTTTAGAAAGATTTACTTTTGTACAATTCTATTCAATATACTTTTAATTTTATGGCTTATTTCTCCTTTCAATAGTTTGCCTATTTAAAGTTCAAGCCCACTTTATGAGGGACAATATGAATTATTCAGTTGATCAAGATCCGAATCGTAGTCTGACTTTTATTCTTTATATTTTGTATATCGTTGCGATTTTTTCCGCAGGGATTTTAGCCATTATTGCTTTAGTGATTAATTATGTGAAGCGTGGCTCTGTGCGTGGTTCCATTTTTGAGAGCCATTTTACTTGGCAGATTCGCACCTTTTGGTGGTATTTGATTTGGAACGTGATTGCCTTTGTGCCATTTATTTTCTTATTCTTTACGGGTGAAAATGCCACCGCTTTCGCAGGTGTCGCACTCGGTGCTTCAACCTTCTGCGTGTCTGTGATTGGGTTGTCGTGGGTGTGGATTGTGTATCGTGCCATTAAAGGCATTATTCGTTTAAACGACAATCAACCCATGTATCAATAACAAGTGATGGGATTTAAAAAGGGCAGTGTGCCCTTTTTTTTATGACTTTATTTTTTATAACAAGGTTTATGCACCGAGATGAACCACGCTGATGCAGCAGTGTCTCTATTTTTGCGCAGGCTTTTAAAAAGCATCTTACTAAATTGAATTTAAATATTTACCTTTTTATATTAATAAATTTACTTTTTTAATATTTATAACTTACATTTTTATTTATAAATAATTACTTTTTTAATAATAATAACTTACATTTTTAATAAATTAACCTTACATTAATGTACAGTTATTTATATGAATATATGCATAGACAATATTATAAAAAATAGTCCATTTTTGACTAAGCGTAGAATCTTCCTCGACGACGTTTTAGCCCCAAAACATGGATGGCGCGAACCAGAACTGCATAAGAAACCGAATAGCCAAAGTGTTGTTCAAAAAGTAGAACTAAATCACTAATATTTTGAAATTTTGTATTTTTAACAAACACTTGAAATGCACTCCAGTCTTTAATGTGGCTGGGTGCTCCACGGCTGTTGGCTACTTTTGGAGACAAGCCGCCTGTTTCTTCTTCGAGCTTAATCCATGCGTCTAAGGTCACACGAGAGATGTTAAATTCCTTGCAAACTGCAACCTTATAATCCGTGAGTTTATAGCGTTGAATCGCTGCTTTTCGGGTTTCTAAATCGTACTTTGGCATTTAATTCAATATTTTTAAAATAGCGAAGCTGTTATTATATGGCATAGTTGTTGCAAAAACCAAAATTACTAGATTAAAAAATTAAAGATGGTGATTTCGGTGAAAAATGCAGATTTTTCTTTAAAGAAAATGTCACTATGGCAAGTGGTCATTATTGGTGTGGCCTATATGACCCCGATGGTCGTGTTTGATACCTTTGGGATTGTGTCTGGGATTACCGATGGGCGTGTGCCATTGGCTTATATTTTGGCGTTGGTTGCAATGTTACTGACCGCATTTAGTTATGCACGTTTTAGCCGAATCAGTGGTGACTCAGGTTCTGCCTATAACTACACGGCACAGTCGTGTGGAGCCAAAGCAGGCTTTTTTGTCGGCTGGTGTTCACTGCTGGATTATATTTTGTTGCCCTTGGTGAATGCCTTACTGGCAAGTATTTACTTAGAAGCTGTGATCCCGAGTGTGCCGTATTGGCTATGGGTGGTTGTATTCACGGGTTTGGTTACGCTGATTAACTGTTTCCGAATCAATATTTTGGCGAATTTAAGTCTGTTGTTTGTACTTTTACCCTTACTGCTGATGGTTTTATTTATCTATCTAGTCATTCAAGGCGTGGGTTCTGAACAAGGCTATGATCATGTACTGACTTTAGCCCCGCTGTTTAATGGAGACAGTTCTGTTTTGCCTTTGATTGCGGGTGCATCGATTTTATGTTTTTCATTTTTGGGTTTTGATGCGGTCACGACCATGTCCCATGAAACCAAAGATCCCCAAAAGAATATTCCACGTGCCGTGCTGCTTACCACGTTGCTCGGGGGCGGGATTTTTATTAGTGCCTCATGGTTTATCCAGCTGTATTTTCCAAGCAATGTGCGTTTTAACAACCCTGACGAAGCCTTACCTGAAATTGTCCTCTATGTGGGGGGAGCACTTTTCCAAGCCGTATTTTTATGTGCCCAAATCATGAATACCTTCGCTTCAGGTTTAGCCACTCATGCCAGCGCTTCACGCTTAATTCATATTATGGCGAAGGATGGCATTTTCCCCAAAGCAACCTTTGGGCAGCTCCATGCAAAATTAGGTACGCCACTTTATGCCGTCTTAAGTATTGGCCTGATTTCGCTATCGGCCATTTTTCTAGATCTTGCGACTGTGGTCAGCATGATTAGCTTCGGTGCTTTGATTGCCTTTACTGCGGTGAATTTCTCGGTTTTTGTGAAGTTCTATCTGTTGGAAAAACAAACCCAAGGCATTAAAAACAAATGCCTCAATTTGATTCTTCCCTTGTTATCTGTATTGGTGATGCTTTGCCTTTGGGTCAATTTAGAACGAAATGCGCTAATTTTTGGTTGCTCTTGGTTGGCGATAGGCATTGGTCTATTTATTTATAAGAAATTGAAAAGACAAAACATTGTGATTGGAAATGCATATTAAAACCTGCATGAAAATGAGATAGATATTGAGTGTGAATGAAATGAATATGAATAAACCGACATTTTTAGATGACGTTGAATACAAAGCCTGTTCTGCGGCACAAAGTGGTAAAGAGTGGAATTGGTTGAACCCGCAGTGTGGTGCGTTTAGTCATCCAGCCAATTACTACGAAAGTTCAATGCATGTATGGCATGAGTTTGAGCCTTTAAATGCAGATATCGAATGTGACGTGGTCGTGATAGGCGGTGGCTTACTGGGAGCATCGGCTGCACTGCATTTGTCGGAGCAGGGTGTCGATACGGTCTTGGTTGAAAAAAACCGAGTGGGCAGTGCTGCCTCAGGGCGTAATGGTGGGCAACTCACCCCGGGGTTGGCACGTTGGGAAGCCGAAACCATGATTGAGCACTTCAGCTTTGAAGAGGCTAAAAAGTTATGGCACTTTACCTCAACGGAAGCCATGACTTTGATAGATGACATTACTGAAAAATATGGCTTAGATGTGCAACGTAAACGTGGACATCTAACGGCCGCAGTACACCCAGGACATTTAGATGCACTGCATGAAGGGATGAAAGCACGTCAGTATTTAGATGAAAAAAATACCTCAATGTTGACCCAAGACGAATTACGTGAGCATGTGCAATCCGACAACTATTTTGGCGGTCAGTTGGATCAACTTGGGGGACATATTCATCCTTTAGCCCTGACGCGTGGTTTGGCTTATGGCTTTTGTCAAAACGGCGGCACGATTTATGAACAGACGGAAGTACAGTCAATCCAAGAACGTGCCGATGGTATTTATGTGACCACAGAGCAAGGGGTAATTAAAGCACGTAAAAGTGTGGTGATGGGCGTACACCATGCCTCATTTAAACTATTAGAAGAACGTAATCAAACCACCATTCCTTTTTATACCTATGTGTGTACCACAGCACCTTTAGCACTGGATTTGAAAGAGCTATTGCCGACGGATCTGCCTGTATACGACACCCAGTTTCAAATTGACTATTACCGAGGGGTCTCAAAAAACCGATTGTTATTTGGCGGTGAAGGCACGGGTTCGTGTTGGAGTCCTGAACAAACGCATGACTATTTGCTAGGGCGTATTCAACACGTATTTCCTCAGTTAGAGCAAGTCCAGCTTGATTTTGTGTGGAGTGGCACGACAGATTTAACCGTTAATGGTGCCGCAGATAGTCGTAAATTTGGTAGCCAATACCCAATCTATGCTGTTCAGGGGTGGAGTGGACATGGTGTTGCGCAAACGGTGCGTATTGGTAAAGCCATTGCCGATGATTTCTGCGGTCAAAGTGGTGACTTTAATATGTTGACCCGTATTCAACATCAGAACATTCCTTTTGGGCGTGCACTGGCGCCGTTGGTCATTCCAATAGCCAAAAGCATGTATGGAATCGGAGCAATGATTAATCCGGGCAAGATGGTGTCATTCTAACCACCTGACCATACTGCTGAATTGGTGGCCATTGATCACTCGATTCAGCAGTTTTTGCGTTTCGGAGATCGGCTAAAGTTGTTCGACGTTCTTTTTCGATTTCAGCAATTTTGGTTTCCATTCACTGATCATAATGCCAAACACCACCAAAAGTCCGCCCAACAAAGCCAGTGGTGCCAAACGTTCTCCTGCAAGTCGCCCAAACAATGCCGCCCATACAGGCTCTCCTGCATAAATAATTGCCGCTTGAGATGGATTGACTGAGCGCTGTGCCCAATTCATTACATATTGAATCACGGCACTGGCAAGACCCAAGCCGAGTGCGATACTTAGTAAAGGCCATGAAAAGTCTGGAATGCGGTGTTCACCTGCCAATGGCATGGCTGCAAAGGCGAGCACAGAGGCAACTGCAAGTTGAATCACCGTTACTCGACCAATATCGACTGTTGGGGCAAAATAACCAATCAGGATAATTTCCATCGCTATAGCGATTGCACCGAGTAGGGTTAAGGTCTGGCCAAAATTCAGTGAAATTGAATTTAGGCTATTGCCTGTGAGTAAGACTAAGCCCATAAACGCACAGAGCGCTCCGATCCAAATCATAAAATGGGGCACTTTACGAAAGATCAGCCACAACAATACAGGTACCAAAGGCACATACAATGCAGTTAAAAAGGCAGATTCACTGCTACTGACCGTTTGTAGTCCGACTGTTTGTGTGCCATAGCCAATAGTGACCATACAACCAATGAGTGCACCTGCCCACAGGTCCTGTCGAGTGATGTGTTTTAAATGTTGATAGGAAAATAAGCCAATAATTGTCGCGGCGCAGGCGAAACGACAGCCCACAAAGAACATGGGTGAGCTGAAATTTAAGGCATATTTCACGGCCAAGAAGGTACCGCCCCAAATAAAGGTAATTAGAATCAGCGCAATGACAGGCGCTTTAGAACCGAGCTGAGTATTCAACATAAAAGAACTGGTGTGCAATATATTGCACATAGCTTGTCATGCTTTGTTTTTTTGTGCAATATATTGCTCAATATTTTTTGATTTATCTCTATGAAGTCTCCTGCGGTACTACAACACGTCAGTCAAAATGTGCGTCATTATCGAAGCTTAAAAGGCTTGAGCCAGCAACAACTGGCGGATTGGGCTGGTTTAAGCCGTCGCATGGTGGCTGGGGTTGAATCAGGACAGGACAATATTAGTTTGGCGAAACTCAGTTTGATTGCCGATGTGCTTGAGGTCGATTTTGTACAGATCATTGCTGCACCTGAACAGCAAGGGCAAGCGGTCGTCAACGTTCTGGCTTGGCAGGGTACACAAGCACACAGTGAAGCAAAATTAATGGCCTCGGCGGCAGCAACACAAAAAGTTGAACTGTGGACATGGGTACTTGCCCCAAATGAGCACTATAGTGCAGAACCCGACCCAGTCGGTTGGCGTGAGATGCTCTATGTGATGGAGGGGGAGTTAACTTTGGATTTGGCGGGTGAGATGAAAGTCTTGGGTGTAGGTGAGTCGATTGTTTTTTCGAGTGCCATCGAATACCAATATATCAACCGTGGAACTGTACCGTTAAAGTTTATTCGTAATGCGATTTATTAAATAAGATGCAGATCTTACACACTCATATTTAGCGCATAAAAAAGAGGTCAAAAGACCTCTTTTTTAAATTCTACAGTTAGAACGATTGTTCATCTAACAGCAATTGTGCTTCACGTAGGTTTAAACTGCCTTCATAAATCGCACGACCGGTAATTGCACCCAAAATACCCGGTTGACCTTTGAGGTTACGTACGTCATCAAGGTTGGTCACACCACCTGATGCAATCACAGGTAGACCCGAGTATTGCGCAAGTTGAACAGTTTGCTCAACGTTCACACCTTGCATCATCCCGTCACGCGCAATGTCGGTATAGACAATGCTCGATACGCCCGCATCGGCAAAACGTTTGGCCAAATCGGTTGCTTTCACATCGGTCACATTGGCCCAACCATCGGTGGCCACCATGCCATTCATGGCATCAATGCCGACAATGATATGACCTGCAAATTTCTTACATGCTTCTTCAACAAACTCAGGGTCTTGAACGGCTTTGGTGCCAATAATGACAAAAGACACACCCGCTTCTAAGTAGTGTTCAATGGTTTCTAGTGAGCGAATACCGCCGCCGATTTGAATTGGCAGTTCAGGTTGCGCGCGAGCAATGGCTTCAACCACAGGTTTATGAATTGGCGTACCAGCGAAAGCACCATTTAAATCGACCAAATGTAAGCGACGCGCGCCTTCATTTACCCAGTGCTGTGCAGTTGCAACAGGATCATCAGAAAAAACCGTATCGTCTTCCATACGACCTTGTTTTAAACGAACACATTTGCCATCTTTCAGGTCAATTGCAGGGATGATCAGCATGCTTTCGCTCCTAGCCAAATCTTAAATAAAATCAATGTCCGTCATCTTAGCAAAGTATTGGCAATTTTCTAAGCATCTGTTACAGCTTTTCATGACGACAAGGTTTTGTTGTTTTCTCTAATTCTTTGGAAATATCTTTTGGGAGTCGCTCTAAACGCCGCAATTCTTCAAAAACCAACAGCGCCGCATAGGCATCCGCAGCAGCATAGTCAACTTGTTCAGGCGTGAGCATTTTCCTTGCCCAATTTGAAGTGCTGACTTTTTTGCTTTTTGGGAAGTTGAGTTGAAACAGCAGAGCGATGGCATTTTTAATGCCGACAGGGTTGGTCAACCCAAAGCTTGCAAAGCATTTTGACAGCTCAACCATTCCTTTGAGCTCAAAACCTTTTTTGCGGAACAGATGGGCATCATTTTTTAAACCAAAACCCACTTTGAGCTGGGCGGGATTCGCCAAAAATGGTGCAAGGAAGTTCCAAATGGGTGGACTCATTTGAAACAAATAAGCACGCTCGACACTGGCCAGTTGAATTAAGTGCGGACCTGTGGAAACTTCTCCCACTTGAAAGGTCGGTTTGGACTCGCTGTCAAAACCGAAGATGGAAACCTGTTCTAGTTCAGCGCGGATTGCTTCACACTGTTCTAAGTTTTGAATGACATGAATTGCTTGTTTTGGCAAATTTTGAAAACGAGGAAATTGTTGAATTTCGAATTTGCTGGGAAGGATGTGTTGAAAAGAAGAATCCATCATGCTTTGACTATGCCATTGTTGCTTAAGCCTAAAGCTTTTAGGTTGATTTAGCAAAACAGCCGACCTAGGCAGGCTGTTTTGCACGGGTGATTTTAGGACATAAAACCAGCCGCAATACCGCCGATAATTGCTAAAACGAAAATCACGATGTAAATCCATGCCAAAACGGCTTCCCAGCCTGCGGTTGGGCGTGGTGAGCCATAGCTGTTGCTACGATCATCGCCTGGTGCGAAAATCAGGTAAAGCATTAAGATCACGTTGGCAAGAGGCACCAACATCAACAGTGATAACCAGCCCGTATGGTTGCGGTCATGTAGGCGACGAATAGTAAATACAAACGTGAAGTACATCAGCGCAACATAGATCAGGATGATAAAAATCATGCCGCCACCGAAGTTGCCTGTTTCCAAGTTCACGAATGTATTAGGAAAGATGGCGATGAAAATACCAAGAATAATTGACGCTACAATGGCAAGTAGACAGTTCCATGCTAGGTATGAAAAACGTCCGAAACGACCTGCGGCATTCAGCGCAGATTCTTGTGCATATTGAGTCATAGTGACTTACCTTATCGTTGTAAATTAAGTTTTTTATAAATAAAAATGTCTAAAAAGCAGGCAAATCATAATCAAATTTGGTGACAATGAAAAGGCATCTCAGCCATCTTGAGTACACTAGTCTGCTGTAAAGCAAAGATTTTATATCTTCAGATGTATAGGAGTGAGGCACACGCCTCATTTATTTAAGCTGTTTATGATTTATTTTGAGTCTAGGTGCATCAATTTTGGATAAACAAAAGCTCAACCGAAGTTGAGCTTTTTCAATCAAACAGAGGCTGGAATAAATTAAATTTTCCATTCCACAAAGTTTTTCAGCAGTTGTAAACCTGCGGTATGACTTTTTTCAGGGTGGAACTGGGTCGCAAACAAATTTTCTTGATGAATGGCTGTGCAGAACTCTAAACCGTAGTCACAGGTCGCCGCCACAATGCCAGAGTTCTTCGGTTCAACATAAAAGCTGTGCACGAAGTAAAAACGTGCATCTTGCTCAATGTCTTTCCACATTGGATGACTCGGATCGGCTTGATGAACTTGGTTCCAACCCATATGGGGTACTTTCAAGCCGTCTACATCAGGAAAGCGTTTCACACTGCCTTCAAAAATACCGAGAGCATCGACTCCGCCATTTTCTTCAGAGCGTTGCATCAGGGCTTGCATACCCACACAAATCGCTAATACGGGCTTATTAAATGCCGCATGACGAACGACTTCATCAATCCCTGCTTCATGCATGCCTTGCATACAGTCACGCATAGCGCCTACGCCGGGGAACACAATTTTATCAGCTTGAGCCACTAACTTGGGATCATTGGTTACATCGACTGTTGCACCAACATGCTCAAGCGCTTTTGCGGCTGAGTGTAGGTTACCCATACCATAGTCAAGAAGGGCAATACGGGTCATTACAAACTACCTTTGGTTGAAGCAATGGTGTTGGTTGCACGTGGGTCAATTTCACAGGCCATACGAAGTGCACGCGCAAACGCTTTGAACACACTTTCAATTTGGTGGTGGCTATTTTTACCTTTGAGGTTATCAATGTGTACCGTCATGAGCGCATGGTTCACAAAGCCTTGGAAAAACTCCGAGAAGAGATCCACATCAAAACGACCAATCATGGCGCGGGTAAATGGAATATCCATAAACAAACCCGGACGGCCTGATAAGTCCACCACAGCACGGCTTAAAGATTCATCTAACGGTGCATAAAAATGACCATAACGACGTAAACCTTTTTTGTCACCTAAAGCTTTAGCAAAAGCCTGTCCAAGCGTGATACCACAGTCTTCAACCGTGTGGTGATCATCAATTTCCAAGTCGCCATCACATTCAATATCAATATCAAATAAGCCATGTCGCTTGATTTGATCAATCATATGATCTAAAAAGGGAATACCTGTGTTGAGCGTGCCTTGACCCGTACCATCGAGGTTTACACGAACTCGAATTTTGGTTTCGTTGGTATTTCTTACCACTTCACTGATACGTTCTGTCATAGACACGTTCCTCAAAGACGTCAAATAATTGATGTAAAATGTTTCGCCGTAACGAAGTCACCGCATATTAGATTGCTCAGGAGGGTTTATCAATGCCTATTACCGTACACGCTTATACTTCACTGGAAAAAGAAGAGTTGCGCAGCCAGCTAGAGCGCCTGTACGACACCAGTCCTGAATTTGGCGATGGGCATGATGCCGTAGAACAACTTGAGCAAAATCTAGCTCAGTATACCTTACTTTACACCGCAGAATTTAATACTAAAGTCATTGGCGCCATTTGGTGTAGTGGGCAGGGTGAAAATAAAACCTTAGAATACATCGTAGTACATCCTGCAAACCGTGGAAGAGGGGTTGCGGAGCGACTGGTTGAAGAAGTCTGTCGTATGGAAGAAGTCAAAGGTGTGAAAGTGTTCGAGCCGGGCTGTGGTGCAATTCACCGTTGCTTAGAGCACATTGGTAAAATTTAAGCTTTTTTTAAAGCAGTCTTTGGGCTGCTTTTATTCATGAATCGCCATGGTGATGCGCTTTAAGTGCAAAGAATGACTCGAAAAATGTACGAATGGTGCTAGGTTTGCTGTAAAAGTAAACACTCAAATGGTTTTTTTGAAAACGGACTTGACGCTGCTTCGCTTAAACTGTTTAATACGCGACATCGGCGTGATAGCTCAGTAGGTAGAGCAACGGATTGAAAATCCGTGTGTCCCCAGTTCGATCCTGGGTCTCGCCACCATATTCAAAATCTTATTTAAAGATTTCAATCCCTGATACCATCAGGGATTTTTTTTGCCTGAAATTTATCCGATCAAATAAAAAAGTGATGATTTTTATTGACTATTCATCCGAGATACGGCTTAATACACGGCATCGGCGTGATAGCTCAGTAGGTAGAGCAACGGATTGAAAATCCGTGTGTCCCCAGTTCGATCCTGGGTCTCGCCACCATATTGAAAAAAGCCTCAAACAATGTTTGGGGCTTTTTTTTGTCCCATGAAAAGTAGGATTGTATAAGGTGTTGGACAACATCATGCTTTAGTTAATAGAAAATGTGCTAATTTTGAGTCAAAAATAAGACTGAGAATGGCTTATGAAAGACCGCTTTTCATCAGGAAGTCAGCTTTATCAACTCGCACGGCCGAGTTATCCAGCGAATTTGATTCAAGAAATACTCAAGCATGTGGCGATTCCTCAATTTGCATGGGACTGTGGTGCAGGTTCGGGGCAATTAACTCAATTGTTGGCGCCGCATTTTGATGCCGTGGTGGCGACAGATATCAGTGTTCATCAGTTACAACATGCACCTTATTTTGAAAATGTCAGTTATCAAGTTCAGTCTGCAGAGCACACCAGTTTTGCCGCGCAGAGTTTTGATTTAATCACGGTGGCCCAAGCCATTCATTGGTTTGATTTTGATGGTTTTTATGCAGAAGTGCGGCGGACTTTACGGCCTGAAGGCATTTTGGCGGTCATTGGCTATGGTTTAATTCAGCTGCAGCAACCTGAGTTACAGGGCTGTATTGAACGACTTTATTTTAAGACTTTGAAAGGCTATTGGGATGCCGAACGTCGTTATATCGACGAGGCCTATCAAACCATTCCTTTTCCCTTTGAGGAAATAGCGACGTCTGAATTGTCGATGTCATTTCAATGGTCTGCTGCTCAATTTTTGGATTATTTAAATACATGGTCTGCACTGAAACATTATCAAGCGAAAAATTCAGATGACCCCTTATATGAGTTCAAAGCATTCTTTGCGTTGGATGATCACGCGAACCAACTCTTTGAGCTTAAATTTCCAATTTTTTTAAGATTGGGTCGTCTACCTGTATCGGCGCATTGAGTGTCTGAGCTTAATCGGCAATCAGACGTTTACCAAAGCACACGACTTCGATTTCCTCATAGCCTAGCTGCTCATAGAAGCTTTGCACGTCGATGTTTTCTTTACGTACAAGCAGTTGTAGTTTGGGGCAACCTAACGCAATCAGGCGCTTCTCGAGCTGTTGTATGAGTGCAGTTGCGACTCCATTGCGTTGAAAGTGTGGATGTACTGCCAAATAATTAATCCAGCCGCGATGGCCATCATAACCACCCATCAATGTGGCGATGAGTTGTTCATCTTTAACAGCCAGTAAAAATAAACCATCTTTTTGCGCAGTTTTTCTAAAAATATCAATTTCAGGGTTATTCCAAGGGCGAGTGAGGTCGCATACCTCCCAAAGTGCAATGACGTCTTCTAAATCTGTTTCGAGATAGGGGCGAATAATGAACATGAGCTTGGCATTTTTATTTTTGGATGCCTTTAGATTAATTGAGTTTTTTTATTTTGATAAGTGTTTTCTTACACTTTTCATCAGCCATAAAAAAACGCCCAATCGGGCGTTTTTAAAACTTTAAATTAAGCAGATTTCGCTTCTGCTTGAACAGGAAGCATATGACCTGTTTCCTCAAAGTTAGAATGCCAAGACAACGCTTCACGAAGAAGGTGAGGTGTATGACCACCTTTGGCACATGAGCGATCAAAGTAATTATTTAATGCATCACGGTAAAGTGGGTGTGCACAGTTATCGATAATCGCACGAGCACGCTCACGTGGTGCTAAACCACGAAGATCTGCCAAACCTTGTTCAGTTACCAGGATGTCCACGTCGTGCTCTGCATGGTCAACGTGTGATGCAAATGGAACGATTGAAGAAATGTCGCCACCTTTTGCAATTGATTTGGTCACGAAGATTGCCAAGTGTGCATTACGTGCGAAGTCACCTGAACCACCAATACCGTTCATCATTTTCGTACCGCAAACGTGAGTTGAGTTCACGTTACCGTAAATGTCAAATTCAAGTGCAGTGTTGATGCCGATAATACCTAAACGACGAACCAATTCAGGGTGGTTTGAGATCTCTTGTGGGCGTAAAACCAATTTATCTTTGTACGCTTCAAGGTTATTAAATACTTTCTCGCCGTATTTAGCTGAAAGGGTAATTGATGAACCTGAAGCAAACTTCATTTTACCTGCATCAATCAATTCAAAGGTACAGTCTTGCAGCACTTCTGAGTACATCACGAGGTCTTCGAAGTTCGAATCTTTAAGGCCTGTAAGTACAGCATTGGCAATTGAGCCAATCCCTGCTTGTAATGGGCCTAAGTTTTTCGGTAGACGCTCTTCAGCCACTTCTTTTTCAAAGAAAGCGATTAAGTGGTCTGCAATGCCTTGAGTTTCATTATCTGGCGCTGTCACAGTGGATGGAGAGTCGTGTAAGTCGTTGTTGATGACGATACCCACGATTTTTGCAGGATCGATATTGATCGCGTGCGTACCAATACGTTCATCCACTTGAGTCAATGGAATCGGTTGACGTGTTGGACGGTAAGTTGGGATGTAAATATCGTGTAAGCCTTCAAATGCAGGGCTTAAGTTGGTGTTGATTTCAACAATCACTTTTTCTGCGAAAATTGCAAAACTTGCAGAGTTGCCCACAGATGTTGTTGGAATAATGCCGCCATCTTCAGTGATCGCAACCGCTTCAATGATTGCTACATCAGGTTTTTTCAACTGAAGGTTACGCATTTGCTCAACAGTTTCAGACAAGTGTTGGTCAATGAACATCACTTCGCCATTGTTGATGGCTTTACGTAACGTGTTGTCCACTTGGAACGGTAAACGACGTGCCAATACACCCGCTTCAGTCAATTGCTTGTCTAGGTCATTACCTAAAGAAGCACCAGTAATTAATGTGATTTTTAAAGGATTTGTGTGTGCACGTTTAACCAATGCCAAAGGTACAGCTTTCGCTTCGCCAGCACGAGTGAAGCCACTCATACCTACAGTCATGCCATCTTCAATAAAAGCAGACGCTTCTTCTGCACTGATGACTTTATCGTGAAGTGAAGCTAAACGGATACGATCTAAAGACATGGTTTACTCTCGTTAATATTCTGGATCTGGCACCGATTGTACCGATCAAGAACGACATTGTGCATACCTGTTAGGCTAAGGTCTAATTTTTTGAAAAAATGTGGGTATAAGGGATTCTGATGATTTGTAAGTGGTTGAAATATATTTGGTAAAATTAAATTGTTGAATAGTTGAACAAAATCGTTTGATCAACTATTGTACAAAGTTTAAAAATGCTCAACCAAGGTTTGCTTTAATTTTTCGAGTGGGTTGTTGCTGGAAATTTCAGCATCTTGATTGTGATGAAGAGGCAGCGAAATAATTGCTTCAAGACCGCCTTGTTCTCGATTATGAATAGTCAGTTGACCTTGGTGAATGTCGACAATGCGCTTCACAATAGCGAGACCTAAACCACTGCCTTGGACTGTTCTGGCTTCATTCCCACGCACAAAAGGTTGCATGAGTTCTTCAATTTGATCGTCAGGAATGCCTTCACCATGGTCTGCTACGCTAATTAAAATATGTTCATTTTCCACTGTTGCGGAAAGTTCAATCGGCTCAGCACCGTAGCGTTTTGAGTTATTAATCAAGTTACCAATCAGGCGTTTAAGAGACAGACTCCGTGCCTGAATAATCGGTAATTCAGCAGGTTCAAAACGAATATCTAAGGGTTTGAATTGCACCACCAATTCTTGTAATAGCATATTTAAATCGGTGTCTTGGATTTCCTCATCCGAACCATCACGCATATAGGAAATGAACTGATTTAAGATGGCGTCCATATCTTCAACGTCATAAATCAGTCCTTCTTTTAAAAAATCATCATCGGGCATCATTTCTGCACTGAGTCGAATACGGGTCAGTGGGGTGCGTAAGTCATGTGAAATCCCTGCCAACATAATCCGGCGGTCACGTTCAGTCTGATCTAGGGTGTAAATCATGTGATTAAACGCTTGGTTGACCTCACGAATTTCTTGGGGGCCGTGATTGGTCTCTAAATACGGCGCTGTGCCTGTTTTACTATAACTGTTGGCAGCATTTTGCAGACGACGCAGCGGGCGATTGAGCTGACGAACCAAGGTTAAAATAATGGCTGCTGCAATAAGTGGTACGCCAAGCAGCCAACCGAAAATTAGCTCAGGACTGTAGTTGGCATAGGTTTTCAGTGGTTCGCGGACCCAGTTGCCGTTCATTTCAGGGGTTTGAATCCAAATGCGCGGGCTAGGTTTAAATTGAAAATACACCGTGGCATGTTCGACTTTTAATTCTTTGGCCAGCTTAGCTTCAATTTGGTTGGTAAAGAATTCGGCGATGACCTTATCTTTAACATTAGGATATTCTTTGGGATCGGTGACGTATTCAATGCCAACACGACTTCTTAGCCAGTCATCGACATCGACTTCAGTATTTTGATGATAAATCCGTAAATCGGGGTTGTTAAGAATTTCTATTTCAACAGCAAGATAACGAGCATGTTGTTGAATTTCTGGAAGATATAAGGTGCGCCAAAAGAACCACAAAGACATAAATAAACTGAAAAATACAATGAAGAGTACCAGTACGGTGGTGCGCATGGCAGCAGAACGCGGCTTGATTTTATCTAAAAAGCGTTCCCAGCGTGTGCGTTTCCGTTCTGAATACGCTTCGTAATCTGTAAATTTTTGAGGGTCGATGGGTTCGAGTTTCACGCCAGCTTCCTGTGGAATATTTTTTATCAATATTACTGAAATATACACGGCGGAGTCTTACCGCTTTTATCAGTAATAGAAGGAGCTCATTCTGTTACTTTTTAAAAAGTAACCAAAACTTTTGCCATTCGCTGAACTCGCAATAAAGTTGGCGAGCCTTGAAAGTAAAATTGGCTCAAACAGCAGCGAATGGCTTTTAGGGACAATAAGTTCGGTGAACGTTTACATTATTGGAGCTTATTATTCCGCGCCATCTGGAACGAACACATAACCTACACCCCAAACCGTTTGAATATAACGTGCACGAGCAGGGTTTTCTTCTACAAGACGACGTAGGCGCGATACCTGAACATCAATCGAACGTTCCATTGCTCCCCATTCACGGCCACGCGCAAGGTTCATCAATTTGTCGCGAGTCAAAGGCTCACGTGGATGTTGTACCAAGGCTTTCAGGACTGCAAACTCACCTGTAGTTAGGGTTACGACTTGACCTTCACGTGTTAAGGTACGTGTTGATAAATCAAGTGACCATGGCCCAAAGCTGACCACTTCCATTTGTTGGCTTGGTGCGCCTGGAACTTCACGCACTTGGCGGCGCAATACAGCGCGAATACGTGCTAACAACTCATTTGGATTAAATGGTTTCGGTAAGTAATCATCTGCACCCGCTTCTAGACCTGCAATACGGTCTGAATCACTGCCACGTGCGGTAAGCATAATAATAGGTGTATCAATATTGGATTGGCGTAGACGACGGCAGATACTTAAACCATCTTCAACAGGGAGCATGAAGTCGAGCACAATCAGTGAAAACAGTTCGCGCTGTAAGAGACGATCCATTTGAGTTGCATCATGCGCTGTTTTCACCACAAAGCCTTTATCTTCTAAAAAGCGTTGGAGTAGCGTACGTAAACGCACATCGTCATCTACCACTAAAATGCGTTCAACGCGATCTGCATCGCTATGTACAGCATCTGTTTTTTCAGCAGGTACAACTAAACTCATTGAAGTGCTCCTTTATTCTTTATTGTCATCGTAAACAAAAGTCGGGATAGTCTTGAGTATACGACTCATTTGTATGTCTTTACTATGCTCTAAAGCAACAAATATTGCAGGTAAAATCAAGACATAGATACCAAATGTATACATCTTAGCCCATAGAAAAAAATGGCAAAGAATACCTAAAAATAAGATTTAACACTGAAAATGAGATGGATTTATGAAATTTGCCTGAAATATGTCACATTTAAGCTATTAAATTAATAAAAACAGTTGTGGATTTTATAGTCTTGGTCTTTATAATCATGGCTTTTAGTACATATCCTTGTGGGATCACATACGATGACTGACTTAGTTCAGCAGTTGGCAAAAGAAATTGCCGTACGTCCAAATCAAATCGAGGCTGCCATCAAGTTGATTGATGAAGGTGCTAGCGTTCCATTTATTGCGCGTTACCGTAAAGAAGTCACGCAAGGCTTAGATGATGCGCAGTTACGTCAGCTTGATACACGTTTGGCTTATTTACGTGACTTATTTGAACGTCGCGACAAGGTAATCGAATCATTAAAAGAACAAGACAAATTGTCTGATGATTTATTGGCACGTGTAAATGCTGCTGAAACTAAAAATGCCTTAGAAGAAATTTACGCACCTTACCGTCCAAAACGGACCAGTAAATCATTTAAAGCCAAAGAAGCAGGCTTAGGCCCGATTGCAGAGAAAATCTTTGCAGAAGCGGTTGATCCAGCTGATGCATTGGCAGGCTTTAGCCATGAAGACTATCCAGATCTAGAAAGTCAGTTGGATGCGATTCAACATATTTTAATTGATGATTGGGCGCAGAATATTGCACTGACAACTGAACTTAAGGCCACGTTTGCAAAAACAGCCACTTTAAAAAGTTTAGTGGCAAGTGATGAGAAAAAAGAAGTTGGCAAAAAATTTCGCGATTACTTCGACTTTTCTGAAAATTTAAATAAAGTCCCGTCACACCGCTTATTGGCTATGTTACGTGGTCGTCAAGAAAATGTTTTAGGTTTAAAAGTTGATGGCGAAGATGATGCACTATTGGCGCGTATTGAAACAGAATACAGCCTTGAAACTGCACAGCCGCAAGCACGTCAAGATTACTTAAAACAAACGGCTAAATTGTTCTGGTTAGGTAAGGTTCGTCCAAGCATCGAACATTCGTTGCTCACCGAAAAACGTCTTTCAGCTGAATCTGAAGCAATGGATGTTTTCGCTGAAAACTTACGTCATTTGTTGCTGTCTGCACCTGCGGGCGCACGTACAACATTGGGTGTAGATCCTGGCATCCGTACAGGAGTGAAATTGGCTGTGGTGAATGCATCAGGTGATGTACTTGCACATAGTACGATTTATCCATTTGCACCTAAAGATGAGAAAGCGGGTTCAATTGCAGAACTTGCCCGTTTATGCCGCGAGTTCAATGTTGACCTGATTGCCATTGGCAATGGTACAGCAAGCCGTGAAACAGAAAGCGTTGTGGCTGAAATGATGGCTGCAAATAGCGATCTTAAATTGACGCGTGTTTCTGTATCAGAAGCCGGTGCATCGGTTTATTCAGCGTCTGAGCTGGCTTCTGCAGAGCTACCAGAGTTAGATGTGTCGATTCGTGGTGCAGTGTCGATTGCACGTCGTTTACAAGACCCATTGGCTGAACTGGTGAAAATCGATCCAAAATCGATTGGTGTAGGTCAGTACCAACACGATGTGAACCAAACTGGTTTAGCGAAAACCCTTGAAGCAGTCGTTGAAGACTGTGTGAACTCGGTAGGTGTGGATGTTAATACTGCATCATCTGCTATCTTAGGTTATATCGCAGGTTTGAATAAGTCGATTGCGCAGCAAATTGTCGATTTTCGTAAAGAAAATGGCCGTTTTGACAACCGCCAAGATTTGAAAAAAGTGCCACGTTTAGGCGAGCGTACTTTTGAACAAGCGGCAGGTTTCTTACGTATTCAAGATGGTTCAGAGCCACTGGATGCTTCTGCTGTTCACCCAGAGTCTTATGCGCTGGTCGGTAAAATTGTTGAAGCGAAAGCGACGACAGTGAAAGATATCATTGGTAACTCTGAAATCATTCGCCAAGTGAATGCTGAAGAATTTGCAGATGAGAAATTTGGTTTACCAACCATTCAAGATGTACTGTCTGAACTGGAAAAACCAGGTCGTGATCCGCGTCCAGAGTTCCGTACAGCAAAATTCCGTGAAGACATTACGGAAGTTGCGCAACTGACTGAAGGCATGCAGCTTGAAGGTGTCGTGACCAATGTGACGAACTTCGGTGCTTTTGTGGATGTGGGTGTACACCAAGATGGTTTAGTTCATATTTCAGAGTTGGCCAATGAATTCGTTGCAGATCCGCATAAAGTGGTGAAGCCGGGGCAAATTGTGCAAGTACGTGTGCTCACAGTAGATGCTGAGCGTAATCGTGTGAATTTGTCGATGCGTCCGGAAGGTGCTGAAGCGGCTAAAGCTCCGCGTCAACCACGTCGTGAAAATACAGAGCGTAGTGAACGTAAACCACAAGGTAAACGTCCACAACAAACACGTCCGCAAGGCGAACGTGCTCAAACAAACAAGAAGCCACAAGCGACTAAACCTCAAGAAAATAAAATTGGTGGTTTAGGTGCATTGTTGCTTCAAGCGGGGATTAAAGGTTCTAAATAATCTTTAATGTTTAAATAAAAAACCTCCCAAGTGGGAGGTTTTTTTAAGTAATCTCGTGTTGAAATGAAATATCTCTAATTTTAATGAAGGATATAGGTGTCTTAGTATCACAATGACAATGGGAGTCATCAAATAAAACAATATTGTACCCTTCGCCATAAGAACTATTAAAAATTATCCCATCCTTATTTCCGTGGGTTTTAAAAAACTCAGTTATAAATTGTGTAGGGATATACTCTTTTTGTGAATTATTGGGTAATACTGGCAAAGCAAGCTCGTAGGCAAATGTTTCGAGTAAGCTGACCAATTTTAAAATATCTGTATAGTCAGAAGATGATAAGGATAAAAAAGATATATTTTCTCTAGGCTCTCTTAAGTCGATAACATTTAATTCTTTATCGACACAGAATTTTGCAATAGAGATAGTGTCTCCATTATTTGGTCTGATCTCCTTAATACATATATTCTCTGTTTGTGCTAAATAAAGATATGAAATACCGTATGGATTTGCTCTGCCTAAGGTTGCTAAAGAAGGATCGGGTGGTTTTCCCATTTGATCATGAGGCAAGGCTGTAGAACTTATTCTGCCTCTATAGAACTCTTCAGAAGGATGTAATGGTAGGTTCAGTTGTTCAATAAGTTGCTGAAATGTATTGTATAGATCCCCTCCACGTAAAAAGGCTTGTTGATAAATACTCGTTTGAGGAAAAAATCTATTTTTATGTAGGATTTCATTTTTAAATTCCACCCATTGGCCATGCATCTCACTAGTATTAATAGATTTATATTGTTTATCAAATATACTAGGAGAGGCACTTGTAATATCAAGTTTAATACGCTCTTTATTTGTTCGTTGGCTAAAAATTCTGAAATCTGTGTCTAAAACTTCTATCAGTTTCAGTCCATCATTGTCTTCTTCAAACATATCTGATAAGCCTTCAAAAGTTGAAGTCAGCTCTTGGATTAATCTAGTGAGTTGTATTGTTGCAACTCTATTAGTGTTGCAATAATGACAACGGCTAATGTTTTGATGACCTGTGATTATTTTCTTTATAGTATCATCATGAAAACATTCCACACAGCATAATGATGTGGTCATCCCTAGACCTCCGCAAAGACAGATAGGAAATTATTAATTGTTTCAATATGATGTTTTATTGAAATTTTCTTAACTTGCCCTAAACCAGGGAAATGTTCAATTTTATGTAAATATTGAAATTCATTTAGTGCATTTGTATCAATAAATGGAATTTCTTTTTTTTGAATATCCTTAATGAGCAGATCAAGCGCTTCTTTAAATTTGGCGCCAGGGTTTGTGGGTGTTCCATCATTTTGAGATGAATAATGTCTTATGAATAATTCATCAAATCTATTTCTATCAATATACGAACAATGGATGGTTACAACATATGCGGGACCGCCACCTTCACTGAAGTCCTCTCCAGTAATGGTGTAATCTGCAAAACCTATGTTTGATTCTTCTTTATAGTAACTATGTAATGAAGAAAATGGAGACTCTTTTGGGTAATCGGCATTTCTTTGTTGTTTTTTGAAAAAGTCTTCGTATGATACGCGATTTTTAATTCTTTTCTTAATGTTAGGGTTTGTATCGTTCTGAATAAAGTTAATGTTCGATTTCTCGGAGAAATCTAGAATATTTTGATCTATCCCTTTTTGAATAAATAGGCCAAAGCTACCCAAATCTAGGAAATCTTCATATATTTCTGTACTTCCATTGATTGAGTATAAAATTCCATAACCGATATCATCAAACTTTCTTAATTCCTCATATAAGGCTAATTTTGAATTAGAGAAGTCACCAATGGTAGGGTTTATAATAATGTAAGGCTCAATAGCATTAGAGTTTAGAGTCTGAATAGTCTTGACCAATGCTTTTATGTCGTTTTTTACTGGTTCTATTACGGGAATAAATTTTTTAAGTTCTAGTTGCGCGAGTTCTCGTAATGCTAGAAGTTCATTTAGTTTCCCCCTCAATATTGGATAGTACATTCAGGTGATTCTCCGAAAAAATTTTTATAAGTGAGCTAATACTATTTTGATTAAATTTAAAGCTAATTAATGCATTAGTCAAAAAAAATGGTAATGAATTTATAGCGTCTGCATTATTTTTACGAGTTATTTTGAGTGTTGAAAGAAAAGCTTTTTTTACTGTCTTTTGATCATGTGATTTGATGATTTTCTCACATAACTCATAAAGTCGAGTATTGGGGACATTAATTTTAAGTTTATAAAGTTTTTCAGCGATAGATTGATATTCATTTTTACGAAGTGATTTCATCATAAATTCGATATCTAATTGTTCAGTTTCTATAGGCTCCCGTATAGTTTTTAAAGTATTTACATCTGTTAATACTATTACACCTACTTCAATTGGTGCTAAATGTAAAACTGACTCTAACATGTGGGAAGAGCAGACTACATTGACTTTATCAAATAGCTTTAGGTAAGAAGTTAGCTGATCGTTTAAGCGTACTAAACTGTCATATTCAGTTTTAATTTCATAGCACGTAGAACAACCATTAAGTAGAACAAGATCTGCTTTATTAGTTCCGACTCGAAATTCTGAAAGAAGAATGGATGAATTGAGAGAATGACGACCAAGTAATATATTTCTAGCAATTATATTCTTATAGATATATTCATTGCGATAATTCTTACTCAAGTTCTTATAGGCAATTTCATAAAGTTCTTCAAATGTATTGGCTTCATATTGATCCGCAATTTCGTATAACTTTAACTTTTTTAGGGCCGAGCAATCATTGCTAGCGACAGCATTTAAGCAGTTGCTTGTAAATAATTTAGCAATTTCTCTCTCAGCAATCATAATCATTGAAATTTTGTAGTGTAGATACATTGTATTAAAAAACCTCCCAAGTGGGAGGTTTTTTTATGGTTTCTTTTATCCGTTGATGATTGGCACGATCCAACTGGTGATGATTAGCATAATGCCAAAATGCCCTAGCTTTCGACATACTTTGACAAAAGTTGGAGCGGGTTGTTCTAGTCTCGTCGCATAATCTTTGAGGCTTATGGCTTGGGTGCTGCGGCTATGCCACAGGAAAACAGCAAGATCGATACAGATTAGAATCGTCCCGACATTGGCCACGATATCCATCATCACATAATCTTGTAAATACAGGCTACTGCCTACTCGGTAGCAGAGATAAATCGCAAAAGCGATACACACATATTGCAGTACGAAAGTAAAAGCGCGCATAAATTCACAAAATAAAAAAAGACGGCTGTTTATAACACAAAAAGTAGAAGGGTCACGTCGTCTTTATCTTTTGTCCGCAAAAAAAGTATGAGTCTTAACTGATTAGGCTTTGTGCAATTAGGCTGGAAAAAATGGAGACTAAACCTATTTTTGAAAAAATATTGCAATACATGCTTGATGATTGTGAGGTTGGCTTATTTTTTGTTTCTAGCGAGTATATTTCACTCGTCAGTGGGGTAGGCTGTTGAGATGCGCGTTGGCTCTTAAAGCCAAATTCGAGTAAGATCATCAGCAAACCACCATGAATCAGCACTTGCCAGATTGAAATATGAGAGATGGTGAGTTCTGTATACAGATTAAAAGCAGTGATTGCAGCAAAGATGAAGCAAAAAAGCTTGAATAAATAAAGTGCCTGCATTTCTTTTCCCCTTTTATAATTGCTTTTATGATGAGCTTTTTTTCTTAAGCGAATATTAAGAACTATAAAAGAGTTGCGAAAAATTTAGCTACCCAACCTTTAATCAAAGGTTGGGTAAATTGTAAGAAAACTTACCAATGTTCACCTGGGAACAAGCGTGCATACGCTTTTTGTACCCAGTTGAGTTTTTGCGGTTCACCTACTGACGCAGTGGAACTTGGGAATAAGTTATAACCAATCGACATCAGCTTATTGTTGATATCTGGTGCAATTGAATAAGTGATCGATGCCAAACGACCTAAGTTGGTTGCGACTTTCTTCGGACGCTTCACAATCGCATAAGCAACCAGATCTGCTGCCTGTTCAGGCGAAAGGGTAGGAACGTATTTATAAATTTTTGTTGGCGCAATCATCGGGGTGCGTACCAAAGGCATATAAACCGAAGTAATCGCAATTTTATGTGAATGCACTTCGGCAGAAAGACAGCGACTGAATGCATCTAGTGCCGCTTTAGACGCCACATAGGCTGAGAAACGAGTGGCATTTGCCAATACGCCAATCGAGCTAATGTTAATAATATGCCCATCACGACGAATCATCATTTGTGGCAGGATGTTCATGACTAAACGTACCGCACCAAAGTAGTTAAGCTGCATGGTGCGTTCAAAGTCGTGGAAGCGTTCCGCTGACTCATGTACAGCACGGCGGATCGAACGACCTGCATTATTAATTAAAATATCAATATGATCGACTGAAGCTAAAATCTGCTTAGAAACTTTATCAATCGAGTCTAAATCATTTAGGTCACATGGAAAAACAGAGGCTGAACCACCTTTGGCTTCGATTTCTGCTTTAACTTCTTCTAGTGTTTCTTTGGTGCGCGAAACTAAAAGGACGTGTGCTCCTGCATCAGCCAGTTTGTGTGCAACGGTTAAACCAATACCACTTGAAGCGCCTGTAATTAAGACGGTTTTTCCATTTACACGTTCTTTAAAAAGTCTATCCATTCTTGAATTCACGTTATCATTCCTGATCTAAGTCAAATATTTGAGGGTTATGGCTATTTTTATATTCGATTATTAAGGCTACATTTTCTGAGAAATGTAGCGGCTTTCCTTCACGGTATAATACCTAAACTGCTTAAAAATATCACTGCATAAGTTATTGAAATAATAAATAAAATTAGAGTAAAAGCTCTATTTTATTGGTTCTAATTAATTGTTTTTAACATGAATTCAATCAAAGTGAAAGGGCTATAAATATAAAAGACAAGCGTATAAAAAACCTCAATCATGTGATTGAGGTTTTAAGTTTAGTGGTCTGTATTTTAGACTTGAGTCAAGGCCTGCTCTAAATCTGCAATCAAATCATCAATATGTTCAATGCCTACAGATAAACGCACCATATCAAGACTTACTCCAGCAGACTTTAATTCCGCTTCATTCAGTTGGCGATGTGTGGTGGTGGCAGGGTGGCAGGCCAAACTTTTGGCATCGCCAATATTGACCAGGCGAGTGAAGAGTTGCAGAGCATCAATAAAGCGAGTGCCACCTTCACGGCCATCTTGTACACCAAAGGATAAAATTGCCGAAGGTTTTCCTTTGACATATTTTTGTGCCAAGCCATGCTGAGGGTGATCTTTCAGGCTGGCATAGTTGACCCATTTCACTTTGGGGTGGGCTTGTAAATATTCTGCGACTTTCTGCGCATTTTCAGTATGACGTTCCATACGCAGGTTTAGCGTTTCTAAGCCTTGTAGAATCAAGAACACGCTTAAAGGGCTAATCGCAGCGCCAGTATTACGTAGTGGTACCACGCGGGCACGCGCGATATAAGCTGCTTCGCCTAAAGCTTCGACATAGTTCACGCCGTGATAACTTGGGTCTGGCGTATTCAGCACTTTAAAGCGCTCAGGATGCTTGCCCCAAGGAAATTTACCGCTGTCGACAATCGCACCGCCAATCGAGTTACCATGCCCACCAATATATTTGGTCAAGGAATGCACCACAATATCTGCCCCATATTCAAAGGGTTTCAGCAGTGCAGGCGTTGCAACCGTGTTATCGACCACCACAGGCACGCCATATTCATGCGCGATTTTGGCGATCGCTTCTAGGTCAATGATGTTGCCGAGTGGATTGCCAATCGATTCAACAAAGACCAACTTGGTTTTTTCATCAATTAAACCGCGTAGGGCTTCTGGGTCTTGATAATCAAAGAAACGGACTTCAATGCCTTGTTTCGGTAGAGTATGGGCAAACAGGTTATAGGTGCCACCGTACAAGGTCGAAACAGAAGCAATGTTGTCGCCTGCTTCGGTAATGGTTTGAATGGCATAAGTAATGGCTGCCATGCCAGAGGCTAAGGCTAACGCACCAATGCCTCCTTCGAGTGCAGCCAAACGTTGTTCTAGCACCGCAGTGGTCGGGTTCATAATTCGGGTATAAATATTGCCTTGGACTTTAAGGTCAAATAAATCCGCACCATGTTGCGTATTATCAAAGGCATAAGACGTGGTTTGATAAATCGGTACGGCCACTGCTTTGGTGGTGGCTTCGGGGCTATAACCAGCATGGATAGCCAAAGTTTCATCTTTATAGGTCATGGGACTTCATCTGCGTGAGTTAAATATTGCACAGTCTACCATCAATGAATATGAGTGAAAGTGTGAAAATAATGAATATTTATCTAAAAAATTCATAAAGATGAGCTGCGATCAGCTACTTGGCTGCGGAAAAGTGAGATAAAGAGGGTGTTTAAAAAACAACCGCACTGAAAGTTGTAACATTGCATTGAAGATCGGTTTCATGCCTTATTTTTTCAACGTATTCATCGTATAATGCCCGCAAATATTTTTTCGCTTCTTGCGATTTTTTGGTTTTTCTATTGAGGAGTCCTACGTGGCCCAATATATTTATACGATGAACCGAGTGTCTAAGATGGTTCCGCCTAAGCGCGAAATCTTAAAAGACATCTCTTTGTCATTTTTCCCGGGTGCAAAAATTGGTGTACTTGGTTTAAACGGTGCAGGTAAATCGACCTTGCTTCGTATTATGGCGGGCGTAGACAAAGATTTCTCTGGTGAAGCTCGTGCGCAACCGGGTATCAAAATCGGTTACCTAGAACAAGAACCGCCACTTGATCCAAATAAAGATGTCCGTGGAAACGTAGAAGATGGTTTACGTGAACCATTGGATGCTTTGGCACGTTTGGACGAAGTATTTGCTGAATATGCAGCAGAAGATGCAGACTTTGATGCGTTGGCAAAAGAGCAAGAAAAACTTGAAGCGATTATCCATTCATGGGATGCGCATAACCTTAGCAACCAAATGGATCAAGCTGCAGCTGCCTTGAACCTACCAGCTTGGGATGCAGATGTAAGCTTGCTTTCAGGTGGTGAGCGTCGTCGTGTTGCATTGTGTCGTTTGCTTTTATCTAAGCCAGACATGTTACTTCTAGACGAACCAACGAACCACTTGGATGCAGAATCTGTGTCTTGGTTAGAGCGTTTCTTGAAAGACTTTGCTGGCACGATTGTAGCGATTACGCACGACCGTTATTTCTTGGATAACGTAGCGGAATGGATTCTTGAGCTTGACCGCGGTATGGGTATTCCATATCAAGGCAACTATTCTTCTTGGTTAGAGCAAAAGAATGCGCGTCTAGAGCAAGAGAACAAGCAAGAAGAATCTTTTGCTAAAGCATTGAAGAAAGAACTTGAATGGGTTCGTTCAAATGCCAAAGGTCAGCAAAAGAAAAACAAGGCGCGTATGGAGCGTTTTGAAGAGCTTAACTCACGCGAATTCCAACAGCGTAACGAAACTTCTGAGATCTATATTCCACCTGGTCCACGCCTAGGCAATAAAGTCGTAGAAGTCGAAGGCATCAGCAAATCGTTTGATGGTCGCGTACTGTACGAAAACCTCAGCTTTACCGTACCGCCTACAGCAATTGTGGGTATCGTGGGTCCAAACGGTGCGGGTAAAACCACACTGTTCCGTATGATGACTGGTGAACAACAGCCAGATACAGGTACGGTGACTTTGGGTGAGTCGGTTAAAGTAGCGTATGTGGGTCAGATTCGTGACACCTTAGATAACAACAAAACCGTTTGGGAAGAAGTTTCTGGTGGTTTGGATATCTTAAGAATTGGCGATTATGAAATTGCATCACGTGCTTATATCGGTCGCTTTAACTTTAAAGGTCAAGACCAGCAGAAGCGTGTAGGTGAGTTGTCAGGTGGTGAGCGTAACCGTTTACAACTTGCGAAAATCCTGCAAATGGGCGCAAACGTGATCTTACTGGATGAGCCATCGAACGACTTGGATATCGAAACCTTACGTGCACTTGAGGATGCAATTCTTGTATTCCCAGGTACGGTAATGGTAGTGTCGCACGACCGTTGGTTCCTTGACCGTATTGCAACGCACATTTTGTCATTTGAAAACGAACAGCCTGAATTCTACGAAGGTAACTATGCTGAGTATGAAGCCTATCGTTTAGCGCGTTTGGGTGATGCTGCAGTTCAAAAACGGACCAAATACAAGAAAATTGGCGGTTAATTTCCCCGCATAAAAAAACCAGCCTTCGGGCTGGTTTTTTATGCTTAGCAATTGCCGCTTAAGGCGTTTTAGGGGTATTCACTTGTAAGCTGATAATGGTGTAATACTGATTTTTAGGTTTTGCTTTGGCATCGACTTTTTCGCTCACTTCAATTAGGTATTGCCCAGCTTGTGCAAAAGTGAGTGTGGCATGGCCTTGTGCATCCACAGGTGTGCTTTTTGCTTGCTGCTCAAGCTCACCTTGAGCACGAACCATGAGTTCTGCGTGTGCAAGAGCTTTGCCTGCTTGAGTAATTTGTAGTTGTACAGGCTGTTGCACCGTGATTTGGTTTGGATGGGTTTTAAAGTTGACTTGAATTGGGGCTGGCGTTATAGCAACAGGTGAGGTGCTGTCTTTGCTCACATAGCTTTGAATGCTCCATTCGCGAACCGTAGCGACCTTACTTGGCACTTTGCCTTTAAAGTCACTTGGTATGACATAGTCACGCTCGCTTAGGGCCAGGACTTTATCTGCTGCGACATCAGTAAAGATTTTCCATTGCCGATTATGTTGTACATATTCAATTGGATATGAGGTTTTGGCAAAAATGGTATAGGTGCCTTTTTCTGGTAGCTTAAGATCAAATGCAGTTGCAGATTCTAAGTGCTTCTGTGCTTGAATCGTAGTCTGTGTTTGGTTTGGTTGGAAAACGCTGAATGAAATATCTTTTAGGGCATATTCAGGATGAAAGGCTTGTTCCGCATAGGCGCTCAATACAGGGACTTGGGTATTTTCAGTGTGATACGCCAGTGGAGCGACGTAGGGTTCATGTGCTTGAGCCACTGAAAAGAACAAGAGTGTGCAGAGTAGAGCGTTTTTCATAGAGACTAGGCCTAAAAATATTTCGTAAGATGAGGTTTTTGATTATATCGAGAAAAACTAACAGGTGATAATAATTATTATTTATTCTTTGAGCAGATAAAAAGGGAGTACATAGACTCCCTTTTTGGATGCAGGTTCTAAGTTAAGGCTTAGATTTCCCACTCATGGTCGCATTCGCGGCATTTCCATTTTTTCTGAGACTGCATGAAGCCTTGCATTGAAATCTTAAAATCAGGAAGGTCGCGGTAAAATAAGAAGCCTGCAATTACACACACGATGAAAACCACAACCGTTGCAATTTGTAGTGTTGAGCCAGCGCCATCCCCAAATAGCCACATTGCGATGCTAATGAGCACCAAAAGTAATAATACAAAAATGGCTGGAACCAAAAAAACCAGACTTTTAGGCACAACAGGGCGCGTTGCTGGAACCCCTGCTTGAGCAACTGGCATAATTTTTGGGCTTTGACATTGAGGACAACGATATTGCATTACAACTCCAAAATTCGAATCTATGCCGTATTCTAATCGGATTGGAGCAGAAAGCCAAAAAAGCGTGGTAATGAAGTGCTGATAATTTTGAGGCAATAAAAAACCCAAGTCATAATGCTTGGGTTTTTTACCAGATGTTGCCATCTTAAATATGGCGTCCCTACGGGGATTCGAACCCCGGTTACCGCCGTGAAAGGGCGATGTCCTAGGCCTCTAGACGATAGGGACTTATTGAGGCATCACGTTGAGTGGTTAACACCGTCTCTCTGTGTGAGCGCTATATTAGGGATATAACGCCCATGCGTCAACTAAAAAATCAATTAAGCTTCATCAACTGCGTCATTTTTCGGCAATTTTAGGCTTTCATTGAGTTTTTCCCAAACTTTTGCTTCTTTTTTGCTTGGACCACCGACAATTTCAAGGGCATGACGTAAGCGCGCGAAGGTTAAGTCAGGGCCAATGGTGACCATGGTTTGCATCACTGGAGTCGAAGCGGTTGAACCGGCAATCGCAATAAAGAACGCTGGCATAAAGTCACGGAGCTTAATTTCCATTTGGTTGGCTAAGTCCATCAAGGTTTGACTTACGGTGTCATTGTTCCATGTGAACATGCTTTCCAAACGCCAAATCGCAAATTGCAGACTTTGACGAACTTGTTCTTCGCTCAGTTTCTTGCTTTCAAACTGTTCTTTGGTCAAGCTTGGGAACTGGTTAAAGTAATGCGCAGACCAGTTCACCGCTTCTGAAAGTAAGTTGATACGAGGTTGAATTGCTGCGGCGATGTCTTCGAGCATCTTACGATCTGCTTTCCATGCCAATAGGGTATCTAACAGTTCAGCAGGGCTTAAGCCTTTGATCCATTGACCATTGAGCCAATTCAGTTTTTCCACATCAAAAATTGGACCACCGAGGGATACACGTTGAATGTCAAAGTGTTCAATCATCTCGGCCAATGTGAATTTTTCGCGTTCATCTGGCATCGACCAGCCCATACGGCCTAAGTAATTCAACAAGGCTTCAGGCAAGACACCAATATTTTTGTAGTAGTTAATAGAGGTTGGGTTCTTACGTTTCGACAGTTTTGATTTGTCTGGGTTACGTAGTAATGGCATATGACCCAGTACAGGCATTTCCCAACCAAAGTATTGATACAGCAACTGATGTTTAGGTGCAGAAGGCAACCATTCTTCGCCACGGAAAACGTGGGTGATTTGCATCAAATGGTCATCGACCACATTGGCAAGGTGATATGTCGGTAAACCATCGGTTTTAAGCAAGACTTGCATGTCCACTTGTGCCCAAGGGATTTCTACTTCCCCGCGCAGTAAGTCATTGACTGTACAAATGCCTTCTTCGGGCACTTTCATACGAATCACGTGTGGCTCACCTGCAGCAAGGCGACTTTGAACTTCTTCAGCAGATAATTTTAAACCACGACCATCGTACTTTGGTGTTTCACCACGGGCCTGTTGTTCTGCACGCATTTGATCCAACTCTTCGCTCGTAGCAAAGCAGTAGAACGCATGACCTTTTTCAACCAAATCCAGTGCATATTGTTTATAAATATGCATGCGTTCAGACTGGCGATACGGTGCATATGGCCCGCCAATGTCCGGACCTTCAGACCAATTCAATCCTAACCAACGCAATGAATCTAAAATCATTTTTTCCGATTCAGGAGTCGAACGAAGTTGGTCGGTATCTTCGATACGCAGAATAAATTCACCACCATGTTGCTTGGCATAGCATAAGTTAAATAGCGCAATATATGCTGTGCCCACATGCGGGAAGCCAGTTGGAGAGGGTGCAATACGAGTACGAACAGTCATAGCCAATTATGATTCAGAATGTAAATTGAGGTCTATTATAACGAAAAAGCCCGACCACTTAATGCTTAATTCAACATTCAGTGATCAGGCTTTTGTGCGCAAATGTCATAACTTGAGAGAGGTTACGACACTGTGGCTTATTTTTAGTTTAGAGGAACAATGATTGCACAAAACGGCTAAAGCGCTGGTTTTGTGTAGCAAAGAAATTTTGTGTCGGTGCAACTTTGATTGAGGTCATGATTTTTAAATCATTATCCATCATCGTGGTTCGGTCACTGCCTTTTTGTTGGCTGAGCGCTTTTTCAATCAACGATGTTTTCTCAGTGGGCATCGTCGCTTTATCATTGCTTTGAATGGCTGCACTATGTCCCAGTTGGCTAAAACAAGCCAAGCCGATACTCAACGTAACGGTATGTAAAAATGTTGCTTTCATGTCCTTTTCCCCTCTCAACATGGTATTGGAACAGATTTTTATTAAAGTCATTGGTAATCTAGTTTCAATTTAACCGATTTCACAAATAAAAAAGTAGAACCGTGTCACACAATTTACAAAATTATAAACAAATTTGGGCTAAATTGACATTTAAACATCAAATATAAATCATTTGGCTTTTTGTACCAAATAACTGTGGAGATAGCATGGAGATTTTGAGCTTGATCTGTGGAGGGTGGATATGGGTTATCCTTAAAAGTGCACAAAATAGTCCTTTTAGAGATATCTTTTTATCAGTATAGCCGTAAAACCTCGCCTTCAGGGCATAGGTATCTATGATCCTAGCCAAAATAATGGACAGCACGTCCCTCTAAAGATAACGTAACTTTAATCTTTGGAGATTCAAGAAATGGCTAAACGTTTTAGTCCTGAATTTAAACAGCAAGCGATTGATTATGCACTTTCAAACCCCCACGAACCTATAGCTGCAATCGCCCAGAAATTAGGTGTTGGTTATTCAACATTGGATAAATGGATTCGTGAAGCCAATCCAGTGGGTTCAAGCAAACGCCAACTTTCATCAGAACAACAGCGGATTTTAGAATTAGAGAAAGAAGTCAAACAGCTCAGGGACGCCAATGACATCTTAAAAAAAGCGCATGTGTACTTTCTGACAGATCATGCCAAGAAAAGTACACGGTAATTCAAGATCTGGATGTGAATGAAGTCACTGTATCTTCTGCCTGTAAATGCCTGGGTGTCAGCACTTCAGGCTATTATGCCTGGCGAAAATGCCAGGCCAATCTAGCGCAGAAATATAATGATTTAAAAGCCGTATATTGGCAGCATCATGCACGATTGGGTGCACCTTCATTGGTACATGACATGCATGATTTAGGTTACAGCATGAGCGAACGAACCGTTGGAAGAATGCTTAAAAAGCTTGGTTTACGTAGCAGGATTGCACGTAAATACAAGCATACGACTGATTCAAACCATCGTTTGCCTACAGCGCCTAACTTGTTGGATCGTCAATTTGGCGTTGGTCAATTGAAAGCTACTTCAAGCTTCTAAAACAAGCGGGTCATGATGTTGAATCATGGCTCCAAACGACCCCTCAAGCAATTTTAAGAAAACTACTTGTTGCGAGTATGGCCTGCGTACTGACATGGCGAATAAAACGCTGTAATGATGAACAAACTACTCGAGTAAGAGCCGTACTAACACGACTATCTGGGCGACAGCAAAAGCGAGGGAAAAGAGAAAGTGCACCATCAATACTTGCTGGACTTTCAATCTTATTAAACACCTTGAAGCTACTGGAAAGTTATTCGGTGGATGAGTTAAAGGAAATGGCTAAAATTGCGTTGGGGTATCCACACGAAGATGTGTAGATACCTATACCTTCAGGGCGGGGATGTAAGGCTGCAATCCGCTAGTCCCCTTGTGGGGATTAGCTAGGATTGCTAATGCGGAGTTTGCTGTTGCTGAATATATTGTTTGATAATCCCAATAGGTGTACCATCACATGATGCAGCGAAATAGCTAGGCGACCACAAAGCATTACCCCATAACTTGCTTCTAATTTCAGGGTGCTTGGTTCGTAAAATACGACTGGAAGCACCTTTTAAACTATTTACCAAGCTAGAAATAGCGACCTTTGGCGGATAATGCACAAGTAGATGGACATGATCATCTTCACCATCAAATTCTGCCAACTCGGCTTCAAAGGTAAGCGTGCGCTGAACCCCATAGCTATTTTTTAACTTGGGTTGGATTTCCAGCGGTGTGGCAGTAATTCTTCTATTTGGGTCACTTTATGGATCGGTAACCTTTTCAGCACATCACTGAGATAGGCATACGGATCCAGCCCATTCAGTTTTGCTGACTGGATCAGGGTCATGATATTGGCCGCTCGTTGACCACTACGCAGCGAACCTGCAAATAGCCAGTTCTTGCGCCCCAACGCCCAGGGACGCATCTGATTGTCGGGTAGTCAGACGCAGTTACCTACGTCCAACCCCCTAAGAACCGTGCATGCGAGTTTCCCAGCACACGGCTCAAGCCTCTGCTAAGGCGCCATTCGGCACCCGGTTATACATCGTTGACATTGGCAAACTGAACACTCCTCGGACAATACAGATGGTAAATCTCAAGATTAGCAACTGCATCCGTTCCACCATGACTTAGCTTCACAATATGACGGCTGTGCCATGGTGTATCTTTGGTGACTGGTTTAAGACAGGCGCAGCAGCGACCACCTTGTTTTAGCCACACCCGATACAGCTTGGCTCGCCCCTTTGCGGAGACCAGCATTCTTTTACCCCATCGGGATTCGAAGTACTCATCCCATGCGGGGTCATGAGGGTTAGCAGCAGCCTTGATCTTG